>ERZ779880.12-NODE-12-length-286919-cov-9.423235_pt1 | contig 286919 bp, 256 predicted proteins | sample MGYA00511555_ERZ779880 | MGnify/ENA primary metagenome ERZ779880 (study PRJEB29588, sample SAMEA2145815) | human gut metagenome | biome: human gut; feature: human-associated habitat; material: faeces | place: Denmark | collected 2008/2010 ... | reverse complement strand
CGGACTCAACCCGCGCTTTCAGCGTTACGTTCGACCTGCCGGAAGGCTGGACGGTTAAGCACGAAGAAAGCCCCCGCTCCGATCCGGATTTTATGGATTACTGCAATTCTATGGTTGAGAGCGAAGTTCTCTATGATGAAAACGGCAAGATTGCCGGAGCTGTCGGATTCTATCCGTATTCACCCGATGATTATAAAGAGTACGGTGTAAAATCAGTCTACAGCACAGCGGCTCTCGGACGCATCAAGCTTGTTAACTGGGATAATTTTCATCCCGTTGACGGCGATTCATCGAACTGTGAAAGTGCATATACCTCATCAATGCACTGGATTTCATCATGGATGGACGAGCGGGAATTCCACCCCTTCAGCTGTCCTGTTGCTGTATCCTACACCACGAATACTCCCGTTTACGTGGCTGTCGAACTCTCATATGCTTATGAGAACTCGGCAAGTCTTTCCAAGCGCGTTGCAGAGAGCATAAGGTTTGAATAACACTGCTTTCGGTCACTTTTATCGATTGTTAAGGAAACACCCCTGCCCGGGCAATACCCGGCGGGGGTGCTTTTGCTTATGCTGATTTATAATCAGTATTGTTTTTTTGATGGTTAAATCAGAACTCAACGTTCACAATATGACCCTGACATCCGCTGCGGGGAACGTTTGCACCGTTGGCTTCATCGGTGTCGATATGCATTGCAAGGGTGAAGGAGGGGCTGACGCGAACGACAACATCGCCGAAAATGGTCTTGCGTCCGTCGGTGTTAACAGCAACGCTGACAACATCCTTATCTTTGAGACCTGCTTCCGCCGCATTCTCGGGAGTCATGTGAATATGGCGTTTTGCAATGATAAGGCCTTCCGAAAGCTGAATGCTTCCCTCGGGACCTTCGATTTCAACAGGCGCAGTGCCTGCAAGATCGCCGCTCTCGCGAATGAAGCCCTCTGCACGCAGAGCAACGCTGTCGGTTTTTGAAACTTCAACCTGGGATGCTTTGCGAACGGGTCCAAGGATTGAAACACGCTCAATTTTGCGATCGCCGTTTTTGATGGTGACCTTTTCCTTGCTCAAAAACTGACCGGGCTGGGACAGGGGACGGTCAAAGGTAAGCTCATGACCCTTTCCGAAAAGAGCCTCAACATGTTCCTGAGTCAGATGCACATGACGTGCGGATACTTCAACGATAAAATCCATAGTATTCCTCCTGAATGCCGAAAGGCATGATTATCCGCCTGTTATTTTGCATCAAAATTGGGAAAAAGTAAATACCGAAACGCAAATATAAAATATTTTAAGCAAGCATCTCGGTTTTTTTGCTTCAGGCAAAAGCTGTTTCCCGCCGCACCTCTCGATTCAGCACAAGAAGAGCAAGCATGTTCGGCGCTGCCATGAGATAGTTGAGCGTTTCCCCTGCCGTCCATACAAAGTCCACCTTCATCAATGCACCCGCAAATGTCAAAACAGTGTACAAAATGCAGAATGGTACCTGCGCTCTTTTGCCGAAAAGATATTTGGCACATTGCATTCCGTAGACCGCCCAGCCGAGCAGGGATGTATACGCAAACAATAGCATTGAAACCGCAAGAAAAATGCCTGTTGTCCTCTCCGGAAGAACGGTTGAAAATGCCCGCAATGCGATGCTCGTTCCCGAAATTTCTCCGCCCGCCTGCAAAGGTATTCCGCTTGCAAGCACAACGAGCGCAGTCATTGTGCACATCACGATCGTGTCTGCAAAAACTTCAAAAATTCCGTACATTCCCTGCTTTACGGGATCGTTCGTGTTTGCGCAGGCATGAGCCATCGGAGCGGAGCCGACCCCCGCTTCGTTTGAATACACTCCGCGCGCCATGCCGATCCGCAGCGCACGCGCCGCACCGAAGCCCGCCGCGCCGCCGACTGCCTGCTTTATGCCCAATGCGCCGCTGAAAATATCGCAAAACGCAGGAAGTATGCGGCTGCCGAACCTGCTCAGAACTATGATGCAGATTGCAATATAACCTATCGCCATGAAAGGTACGATGATTTCCGAGGCTTTCCCTATGCGCTGAATTCCGCCGAGTATTACAATGCCCACCAACGCAGCAGTTGCCGCACCCGCAATAATGCAGACAGTTTTTTGTTCCGCTTTCGGCAAAAACAGAAGCACGGCATCATTCACGCTCATTGCGATCGTGTTTGACTGCACAAGCGGCGTTCCGACGGAAGAAGCAAGCAGTCCGAAAAGCGCAAAGCCCGCTGCAAGGGGTTTTGAAACCGATTGCAGAAAGCGGCTTCCCGTGTTGCTTTTTCTGAAGCCTTTTTCTATATAAAGCATTGCACCGCCGCACCACTGTCCTCCGCGCTTTTCGCGATAGCGCAGCGCAAGCACTATCTCACAGAATTTGACGCCCATTCCGACCAGTGCCGCAAGCCACATATAAAATACCGCGCCTGCTCCGCCTATCGCAATCGCGCTTGCAACGCCCGCGATATTCGCCGTTCCGATAGACCCGCCGAGTGCGGAAGAAAGTGCCTGAAACGGCGTCACTCCCGAAGCATCGCTTTTCTGCTTGCGGCGCACATTTTCCGCTGCACGCCTTTTCCCGAGACCGAGTGCCGTTTTAATTGCACATCCAAGGTGCGTAAACTGAAAGAAATTTATGCGCACGCTCAAAAACAAACCCGCGCACAGCATCAATATTGCAAAAAAAGAAGAAAATCCGTCCATGCTGCATTTTATGCGGCATGAGTGCTGTTTATCATGCAGGACGGGCCGTGCCGAATACGGCTTTTTCATTATTCAATAAATGATTACGGATTTGCGCTGTCGAATTCTTTTTTGTTCTCTTTCACGGCGGAATACGAATCCGCGTTGCTGCAAACGAACTCCATTGAGCACCAAACTTTGCTGATAATGCCGTTTTCCGAACCGAACGATACCTGTACCTGCCGCCTGCTTCGGTTGATTTTTATTATTTTTCCGTTCATATCCTTCAGCGGACCTGCAACAAATTCTATCATGCTGCCGACTTTTACCGCGGAAGACATCTCGATTATGCCGTTGTTTTTCTTTATCCAATCTATAAATTCAAGATCTGTACCGCGAAGAGCGTATTCTCCGTCTCCGTAGCTCAAAAGCTTCAGAACAGCGGAATCCTTCAAAATTCGGTTCCACGCCGGCTCCGTGTCCGCATCAAAAAAAACATAGCCCGGCATCAGCCGCCGAGCCGTTTTTTTGGGCTGCGCCGCACCGCCCGTCCAATGCATAACCGTCGGTGCAATTGCGGGAAAGCCCTCGTTTTTCAACATTTTTATAACCGAGTTCTCCTTGCCGGAACAGCAGAAGAGGCAATAAGTGTTTATCATTGCTGCGTTTTATCCGTTTCGTGTTCAGCTTGTTGGCGGGCTGCATCGGCTTATCGGGCAAAACCTGTATTGCCGTGTGCATCACCCGCTTTATTATAGTCAAAACTCAACCAAAAAGCAACACCGGTCGGAACAAACCGCGCTTACAGCGTGGTAAGCCATGCAATTATTCCGACAATTACTGATGATGTGATTCCGTAAACAAGCACCGGGCCGGCAAGGCTGAACAGCTCCGCTCCGACACCCATCACAAGCCCTTCACGCTTATGTTCCATTGCAGGCGCAACGATCGAGTTTGCAAACCCTGTTATCGGAACGACCGACCCTGCGCCCGCAATTGCACCGAGTTTATCGTAAACCCCGATTCCCGTGAGCAATGCGCCTGCGAAAATCAAAACGATCGAAGTGAACGCCGCACGTTCCTGTTCCGCAAGGTTCAATACCGCCGTTCCGAAATCCCCTATAAGCTGCCCGATGCAGCAAATCGCACCGCCTGTCAGAAACGCAAGAATGCATTGGCTGAAGGTTTTGCTTTTCGGAGCTCTTGCGTTCACCGTTTCGCGGTATTTTCGGTGTTCAAGTTTTTCTTCCGGAGTGAGCCTTCGCCCGTGTTTTACCTCATTTGCCATCAGTTTGTTCCTCCTGCATTGCTGCCGCATTGATTATGAACGCGGGCAGTATAGGTTTTGTAGCGGATTTCCCTGTCATTGGTTCCCTGTTTCATGTTTTCATCCACTCCGAATGCAGGCGGAAATATTGTGTTGGTCATGATGTTTTTTTCGTCAAACGGAATCATTATGCACCTCCGCACAGACAAAACTTGCACCGCTGAACATGGACTCCGCTTTTTCTTCATACGAGTATGATTGTCCCGCAAAATACGCACCGAAAGCGAGTGCAAGCAGAATCAAAACAGCCGAAACAATGCGCCCCATACGCCCTCTTCCCGCTTTTGTCACTTCGATTGTTTTTTTATCATTCACCGCAGCACCGCTGCCGACTGAAATACCAAATGTTTTTTTCAAAACACAAACCACCTTTCGCGGGCAACTTTTTTTCATCGCCCTTTGTTTGATTGTATTTTGCGAAAGATGTGAAAAAAATATTCATTATGAAACGCAATGCACCGCCGTATCCGACAGGCAGTGTTCTATTCCTCCGAAACAATGCGGCGCATTCTCAGCAGGGCACGTTTTTCATACTTTGAAATTGTGCTTTGGCTTAAATCAAGCTTCAATGCGGTTTCTGCCTGCCCGAAATCGCATAAGTAGCGTAGATAAATGATTTTTTGTTCAATTGGCGGAAGTTTGCCCATCAATTTCAGGGCAAGCATATTTGCATTTGACCTCTCCTCAAAGTTTTCCGTTTGCAAGGTATTATTAAACTCATAAAGTTTTGTTTTTTCTTCATCAAGCGAAACGCATACGGAAGGTAACTCGATGCTGTCCGCACGCGAACCTGAGTAATCCGCATTTGAAACTCTATCGCCGCTGTCAATATGCAGCCTTTCGACTGCGCTGCGTGGAAGGCGAATCAAAGTGTTTTCGCGAATAAACCGACGTATTTCGCCCTCGATAAAGCGGAACGCATAGCTTGCAAAAGATACGCCTCGGGTTTTGTCAAAGCTTTTTGCAGCAATTATTAACCCAATCGAACCGGCCTGAACCAGTTCCTCCGGTTCCGCTCCGCGTCCGGAGAAACGCCTTGCAATTGCACGGACCAGCGACAGGTTTTTCAAAATAAAACCGGCAAATTCATTTTCATCGGCATCGCAGTGAAATACATACTGCGGAGAATTATCCGCCGTGCAATGCTCCCCGCCGTTTTTTTGTTCAAAGTTCATATCAATCCGATGTTCGTGCGTTTATGTTTTGCACATTGATACTCGGACGTATTGCTTTTATTATTCCGTGTGTCTGTTCGATTGTATTCCTGCCGGAAATGCATTCCGAATCATTTTCGCTTTTTTCATCGTGCAAGTCGCTTTTACTGTCCGCAATACCGTCGCAAACTGCCGAATAATCCGGTTCCGAGAAGAATTTTTTAAGCGTGACACGAGTTCCGATATCGCGTCTTGACACAACGTCAACATCATCCATAAACGCTTCCATAACTGCGAAACCCATTCCCGATCTTTCCCCGTCCGCATCGGTCGTGAAAAACGGCTGCCGTGCCTGCTCAATATTCTCAATACCGCAGCCGAAATCCGTAATTGAAATAACCAGCAGTCTTCCGTCCAGCCTGCATTCCATGCGAACCGTGCCTTTCTTTTTTTTGTATCCGTGAACTATCGCATTCGTGACCGCTTCGCTGACGGCGGTTCGCACATCCGCAAGCTCCTCAAGTGTCGGGTCAAGCGGCATAATGAACGCCGCTGCAACGGAACGCGCAAGTGCCTCGTTTTCCGACAGGCTCAAAAATTCGAATTTTACAGTGTTCTTCATGATTCAAGCTCTCCTTTGCCGATATTCCGCAATTGAAAAAATACCCGCCATACGCAATATGCGTTCGACTCTCCTGTTTGCATTGATGATTCTCAGCCGCCCGCCCCCTTTAGACACGACCTTATATCTGCCGAGCACGATCCCGATTCCGGAGCTGTCCATAAACGATACAGATTCAAGATCAAACGTCAGCAATTTATATCCGCCTCTTTCGAGTTCGGCATCAATTGCCTCGCGGATTTGTTTTGAATTGTGGTGATCAATCTCACCTGCAAGTGCAGCAATGAGTTCATCACCGCATTTTTCAATTGTCACATTCATTTTCGCTCATCCTCCATTGTCAATGAACTTTACTCAATTCAAGCCGTTTTTTCGGAAATGGGCCGTGGAACGAACCCTTTTGCGCCCAAAAGCCCGGTCGGTGTGTTCCGGACGGCTTTTCAATCCGTATTTGCCGAATGCCGCCACTTTTCTAATGCCCAATCGTCGATTGCCTTATGTTTATCAATGTTATTCGCAAGCCGCAGTCTTTCCTGCATCGAATCCGGGCGCATTCTGACTTGTTTTGTCTTGTTGCAAAAATCGATAAAATGGGTTATGATAAATGCAGAAATCCGACGGCTGAAAGCGGCATTGCATTAATTCCGCTTTTCGAAAGTCTTGTTTTTGAAGGGAAATCGGTATGGAGCGCATAGTTTTCAACTCCTGCGGCAAAAGTACGCAATATGAAATGCTCATCGGAACATCGCTTGACGAATTCGGCAATGAAATTTGCCGTTTCTTGCCCTGCGGCAGAGTGTTTATTCTGACGGACAGCAATGTTGCGCCGCTTTTTCTTGAGGATGTATCCGCCGCTCTCCGCGCATTCGGGATTGACGTTCTCAGCCTTGTTGTTTCGGCAGGCGAGGAGAATAAGCGGATTGAAACAGTGCAAAGCATTCTTGCTTTTCTTTTGAATGGCAATGCCTCCCGTTCGGACGTGCTGCTCTGTTTCGGAGGAGGAGTTATCGGCGATATGGGCGGGTTTGCTGCCTCCGTGTACATGCGCGGGATCAATTTTATCGCAATGCCGACAACCCTTATCGGCATGACCGACAGCTCCGTCGGCGGAAAAACCGGAGTGGATTTCTGCGGCGTCAAAAATGCAGTCGGCAGTTTTCACGCACCCGTGCTTGTTGTTTGCTGCACGGACTTTTTAAAAACCCTACCTTTGCGCGAGCTGCACTCCGGCATCGGTGAAATAATCAAATACGCCGTTATCGGAGGCGACAGCATACTGAATCTGCTGCAAGGCGGCATTATTAACAACGCTGCGCTTATATCCGCCTGCTGCGAAATTAAACGTAAATTTGTCGAAGAAGATGAATTTGACAACGGCACGCGCCGCATTTTGAACCTTGGACATACATTCGGCCATGTTTTTGAAGCGGCAAGCGGCTTTTCGCTCAGTCACGGCGAAGCTGTCGGACTCGGGCTCGCCGCTGCTGCGGATTTCGGTGAAAAACTCGGTTTCACAGAACGCGGCATCGCTCAAAAAATCATTTCACTGCTTCGTGAGCAGGGCTTGAAAACAAACTATGCGCCCTACTGTACCGAAACTGCCGCCGAACTGCTGCTGCATGACAAAAAGGGCGATCGCAGCGGCATCGATATGGTGTTCATCAAAGAATTCGGGCATGTGTTCACGCATCGCGTTTCAACGGAATCCGCAATCGCTTTTTTAAGCAGCTCCTGTAAATTTTGAGGCATTGCACATGAGTTATATCATTGTTTCGTCAAAGAAGCTCAGCGGCCGAATTGAACCGCCCCCATACAAAAGCGAAGTGATACGACTTTTGATTCTTGCAGGGCTGTGCGGCATTCGGCCGGCGGAGTTCGTTCATCTTCCGAATAATTGCGGTGAGGATATCAAAAATGCCGTCATTGCCGTGAATGATGCTTTTTTTAATACCGATGCCGAAAGCGGAAAAGTATCCCCTCTTTCGGTTCATGTCGGAGAATCCGCAACGCTGCTGAGGCTGCTGCTTCCTTCGCTCCTCCGACGGCACTCACAGGTTCGTTTTTTTGCCGGCTCAACCCTTCTTGAGCGAAATTTTGATGAATTCAAAATCTGTCTCGGCTGCCGCATCGAACGGCACAGCGAGTTCATCGAATTTTCCCGTCGTGCCGAACATCTGCCGCTGTATTCATGCAGCGCAGCGGAGAGTTCACAGTTTGCAAGCGGCATGTTGATCCTGCTTGCGTCGGAAACTCTTTTCGGCAGTCAAAACGAGTTTTTCGAACTCGAAATAACGAACCCGTCCTCTCGGCCGTATATTGAACTTACGCTGGATGTTATCCGCCGATTTGGGTGCCGTATTGAACCGGATGACAAGAGCAGGTACCATCTTGCTCACGGAACACTGCGCCCGCCTTTGGGGTTTCCGTCCGCGGCTGTTTCTTCATACGACTGCTCCTATGCCGCAAATTTCGTTGCCGCAAACGCTCTCGGGTCGGAAGTTTGCCTTCCTCCTCCGTTGAACGGCGAAAAAAAACAGGCGGATTTTGCGATTCGCAAATTCGTTTTCAAAGACAATATCGATATTTCCAACTCTCCGGATCTGTTTCCGATTCTTTGCATATTGTCCTGCGGCAAAACAGGCGAAACGGTTATTACAGACACTGCCCGCCTTCGCGGAAAAGAAAGCGACCGCGTGAACGCAATGCTTGAATGCATTCGTTCCCTCGGCGGAAGTGCCGAATGCGGCGAAAACAACATCATAATTCACGGAACGGGAACGCTCCGCGGCGGAACGGTTGATTCTTTTCATGATCATCGCATCGTGATGGCAGCGGCAATTGCATCACTCATTTGCTCAAATCCCGTTGTGATTCGCGGCTTTGAAGCGGTGAACAAAAGCGCACCGCAGTTTTTTAATGATTTTCAGGCTCTCGGAGGAACAGTGGTTGAATACGTTCGGTAATATTTTTCGTGTTGAAATCTTCGGTGAATCTCACGGTCCCGCTCTCGGCTGCACGCTGGACGGACTTCCCGCGGGTTTTCAGCCCGATCTTGAAGATATCGCCTTTGAGCTTTCACGGCGGCGTCCGCGGCAAAGCATCGAAAGCACCGCACGGCGTGAAGCGGACTCTTTTGAAATTCTTTCGGGTTTTTTCCGCGGCCGATTTACGGGAATGCCGCTGACCGCCGTTTTCCGCAATTCTGATGCAAAATCCACGGATTACTGCGGTACCGCTGCACGTCCGTCCCATGCGGATTATGCAGCAAATCGGAAATACGGCGGGTATAACGACCCGCGCGGCGGCGGTGCATTTTCAGGGCGGCTGACTGCCCCGCTCGTTTTTGCCGGAGCGATTGCAAAGCAGCTTCTCCGTGAACACGGAATCCGAGTTTTCTCGCATGTTCTTCGTATCGGAAACATATCCGATTTGCGGTTTGAACCGTGCATGTGTGAGCAGCCGATGCTTGACCCGTTTTTTCCGCTTGTTGCCCCGAACAGGCGCAGTGCGTTTGAGGAGCTGTTTGAAAAGGCTGCCGCTGACAAAACAAGCCTTGGCGGAATCGTTGAATGTGCCGCATTGCTCGAACCCGAATCGGCATTTTTCGGCGAACCGTTCTTTGACGGTGTTGAAAGCATGATTTCGCATATTGTGTTTTCAATTCCCGGAATTCACGGAATCGAATTCGGTGCGGGGTTCGGTTTTGCGGACCTTGACGGTGCCTCGGCAAACGACCGCATTCTTTCGGGCGGAAAAACAAAAACGAACAATTCCGGCGGAATTAACGGCGGCATTGCAAACGGTATGCCGATCGTGTTCCGTGCCTGTTTCCGCCCCGTTCCGACTGTTATGCGAGAGCAATTGAGCATTGATTTTGTCACGGGCGAGGAAACTGTTCTTACTCCCCGCGGACGTCACGACGTATGCATACTCCCGCGCGGATGTGCCGCCGTCGAGGCTGCCGCCGCAATCGCTCTGCTCGATCTTGTTTTCAGGCAGTAACGAATTCTCTGCACGCCGTAATATCCCTATATGTAAATTATTCGATTTAAGGAGCTTTATTATGAACGAATTGGACGGTTTCCGCGCCGAGATAGACCGAATTGATACCGAACTTGCGCACCTTTTGGAGCTGCGGTTCGATTTGTGTGAAGAAATCGGGCGATATAAGCGCATGAACGGTTTGCCGATCGAAAACTGCGAACGGGAAAAAGAGCTCGTTGCCGCACGCACGGAGGGAATGCTTTCGCACCGGAGCGACGCCGTTGCAGTGTTCCGCATGATAATCCGCAGAGCAAAACGCATTCAAAAAGAAAAGCTTAATCTATATCTTGTCGGAATGCCCGGAAGCGGAAAATCACGCACGGCGCGACGCCTTGCAAGGGCAATTGAAAAACCCGTTGCCGACACCGATAAACTTATCATCGATAAACAGGGCATGTCTATTGATGAAATCTTTGATACACACGGCGAGGCCTTCTTCCGCGAGATTGAAAGCGAAACTCTGCTCGGCATTGCGGAACGCGGCGGACATGTTGTTGCAACCGGAGGCGGAATACTGACTGTTGAGCGAAACATCCCAATAATCAAAGGCAGCGGAATCGTTGTTTTTTTGAACAGGGATATAAGCATACTGCTGAACGCAAAAACCGCCAACCGTCCCTTGATCCGCGGCGGACGCGAAGCCGTGCTCAAACTTTATGCCGAACGTATCGAAACCTACCGCAAATGTGCAGATCTTATTGTTAATCCGGACAGCGCCGGCTGCATCGGAAGAATTCTCGATTATTATAAAAGAATAACCGAATGATTGGCTGCACTGCCGACTGAATTCCGCAATAAAGCAGCGTCCCGAAAATTGCTTGCAAATGCGGGACGCTGTTGATGTATTAATTGCTGCCGCAGCACCTTTCACAGCTGCGCTTTGCAGGCAGATTCACCGTGAATTCAATCAATCCATCCTCTGTATTAACGGCAGAAACGCTTCCCCCGTGAACACGAACTATCTTTTTCACAAGTGCAAGCCCGAGGCCGTTGCCTTCACGCTTGTGTGATGTATCTCCCTGATAGAATTTTTCAAAAATGCGCTTCAGCGTTTCACCCGACATCGGCTCTCCCCGATTGGCGATTTTAAAGCTGAGCATGTCATCTTTTTCTTTCAGGCTTATGTATATTATTTCTCCTTCCGGACTGAACTTTATTGCATTGTCAATAAGGTTTGACCAAACATTGCCGAGCAGTCCTTCAACCGCACAAAACTCAATGCTGTCCATATCCATTTCAAAGCCGATATTTTTTTCACTCCATTTGTTTTCCAAAAGCAGAATGGATTGGCGAACCTGTTCATCAACGCGATAGCTGCTCAGAGTGAACGGCATTGTCTGGTTTTCGATTTTTGTTATCATCAGGATATTTGAAACCAGCGTTGAAAGGCGGCGCGTACTGACAACAATGCGTTCCGTATATTCACTTCGTGCCTCAGCGGACAAACTTTCATCCTGAAGAAGCATCGCATAGCCTTCAATGGAGCTTAACGGAGTTTTAAATTCATGCGAAACGTTTGAAACAAAATCGTTGCGCAGCGTTTCGACTGCATTCAACTCGTCAACCATATGGTTAAAATCGCTGTATACGCGCCTGATGATTTCAAAATTGCTCTTGGTTTCCAGCTTCACGTCATAGTCCCCGTTCGCAACACGCTGCATTGCTGTGCTTAACGCATTAACCGGGCGCACAATGTTTCCGGAAAGTATCACCGTTATTGCAGTGCCGAGCAGCAGGCTCAAAACTGAAATGCCTGCAAGCACCGTGAATATTCCGACCCGCTGCGCCGTCCATATTCCGAGCCGGTAAAGCACGAACGTTAAAGACATTGCGATAATCAGAGTGCATGTGAGTATAATAAACACCACAAGCGTGAAATATGTTCGTATTTTTTTCTCATTTTTCAACTGCTGTGCAATATCAATAACATCTGTTTTTTTTCGTTTTGAATTCTGTTTCCCACCGCATGTCTCCGCTTTCTTTTCCGCCGCGCATCCCGATATGCAGTTTTTCTTTATTTCATCATGCGCCATGCCGTTTCACCGCCTTGTAGCCCAGTCCGCGTATGGTAATGATTTCAAAATCGTCATTATCTCTGAACCTGTCGCGCAGCCTGTTGATGTGTACGTCAACCGTACGCGGTTCGGTCTCGCTGTCCAACCCCCATATATCATCCATTAACTGCTGACGGGTGAATATTCTTCCCGGATATGCGGTCAATTTGTACAAAAGCATGAATTCTTTTTGCGGCAGAACCATGCTTTTGCCGTTTGCTGTCACCGTCATTGAGTCGTATTCAAGCACGGTGTTTCCTATTGTCTGCCTTCTGTCGCTGATCATTTGTGCACGCCGCAGCAGAGCGCCCACGCGCAGCACCATTTCGTTAACGTTCACGGGTTTAACCATGTAATCATCCGTTCCCGAAGCAAAGCCCATCTGCATATCAACAAAAGAATCTTTTGCCGTGATCATCAGAATCGGTATCGTAATCCCGCTTTCGCGCAGACTTGAAGCCAGTTCATAACCGTTCATATTCGGCATCATAATATCCGAAATGATTAAATCAACATATTCCTTGTCCAGCACGTCAAGTGCCTCCTTGCCGTCGGAAACACATATTGCCGAATAACCGTGAAGAGTCAGAACACGATAGAACAATTGCCTGAGCTCAATATCATCCTCTGCAATAAGAATCTTAAACATAATTGTCAGCTGCCTCGCTTTCGTTTGAAATAAGCCTGAGAACTCACTTTTGGCGCAGAAACTGCGTGATTCGCGGTTTTTTCTGCAAATACAGACTCAAATCAATATTATTTCTGTTACGTTTAGAATTACCTTTGTTTTGACGCGGCTTCCCGTCCGCTGCTTCCTGTGCCGTGTGCACTTTCAAGGGGCGTTTTCCCATCGTCAGTATTATTTTAGCACAAAAACATCAAGCGAATATTAATTATCGCCCGATTTTTGAAAAAAAGAGTGTTTTTTCGGCAGAGACGTCTGCTGTTTTCTTTTTCGACACAATTTGAATATCAACCGCTGTTCACACTCGGTTCACGAAAAGTTTGCGAAGAAGGATTAACATAACATCAGGAAAAGGAGGCAACCGCAATGAAAAGATCTTCCCAAACAGAAAAAAAGGTTTTCAACTCTGCAAACGGCTTTGAAAAGAGACCGGCCGCCAAGAAAAATTGTGCGGATTACGGTTTTTGCGCCGCGCAGATTTTTATTGCATTGACCACAGCCGTATCACTTTTGTTCGGAAAGAAACTCGGCTGGAACCTTCGCGAAAACATGCTTATCTGCATCATGACATCCGTTCTTTTGTTCAGTCCGTGGCTTGCCGAGCATGTTCTCAGGGTTTCATTCCCGCCGATTCTGAAACTGCTGTTTATGCTGTTGATAATGGGCGGACCGATTTTCGGCAAGATATATAAATTTTACTATATAATTCCGTTTTGGGACAAATCGCTGCATGTCTCATCAGGCTTTCTTTTTGCAGTTATTGGCGCGGTGCTGCCGGACGTTTTGGACAGCGGCAACAAAAGCCATTCGCATGCACTGAAGCTTGTGTCCGCTCTCAGCTTCACACTTGCAATTGCCGCCGTGTGGGAATTTTACGAATACGCCATGGACACGTTTTTCGGAATGGATATGCAGCAGGATACAATTGTGTCCGGCATAAATTCCTATCTGTTGGGCAGCGAGAAAGGCGTTGCGGGTTCAATTTCGGATATTCAATCCGTTATTGTCAACGGCGAAGAGCTGAGCATCAACGGCTACCTCGACATCGGGCTTATTGACACAATGCAGGACATGCTTGTTTGCACTCTCGGTGGAATTTGTTATTGCGTATGTTTCATACTTTGTGAGCACGGTGTCAAGCTCCTTGGCAAATTCAACAGTCTGCTTCCGTATCGCAGTTCCGCAATGCCGTGTTTCGACCGCAGCGGCATCTGCTCCGATGAAACCGGACGAACGGATGAAGAGTCAAAAACATCTGCGGCGTGAGTAATCGGCCGCCCAAAACGCACAAAGCTTCGGAATCTCAGTCAAAAAACATTTACACGCAGCGGTTCCGAAGCTTTAATTTTCAATTGCCGGCTCATTTATTAATGATTCATTGTTATTTTAATATTATCCTTATTAATTAAGTTTTTTTGAAATTAGCGTTTCATTCTCTTTCGGCTATTGAAATTTCGGTAATAATGCGGTATAATTAATCCAAATTTGAACATTGCAAGGGTTTGTTTTGCCTCAGCCTCGATGCAAAGCTCCCTTTTCTGTTTATTTTAACTGCAAAACCTTGTTTATTTAATGGCTTTGCCGCGATTTATTGCCGCTTTGCACTTTGCTGCAAGGCATTGAGCGATTCAGCCGGAGGTTCGATTTGATTATTTATCAAAAATCGAAATATTTTTCTGCCGAACAGGCACAGGATAATCTTACAGGGCTTTCCCCCCTGCTTGTTCGTGCGCTCCGTGCAAGAGGTGCCGTCACTCCGGAACAAATTGAAAGATTTCTTCACCCTTCCGCTGAAGATTTTCATGATCCGTTTCTTCTTCCCGATATGGACAAGGCCGTTCAAAGGATACATGCTGCACTTGAGAACGGCGAAAGAATCTGCATTTTCGGAGATTACGATGTTGACGGTATTTGTTCAACCGCCATGCTCGTTGATTATTTTCATTCAGTCGGTGCAGATGTAGGCTATCATATTCCGTCGCGTCGGGAAGAAGGCTATGGCATGAGCCGCGGTGCAATCGACAAGCTGCATTCGTGCGGGGTTAACCTCATAATCACTGTTGACAACGGTATTTCCGCCGCCGATGAAATCAGCTATTGCAGCGAACTCGGCATTGATGTTATTGTGACGGATCATCACATTCCGCCCGAAACCGTTCCGAAATGCACCGCCGTTGTCTGCCACACGGTCAGCAATTCACAGTATCCGAATTCAATCCTCTGCGGTGCGGGCATTGCCTTTAAATTGCTCCACGCTCTCGCCGGACTTGAAGCTGCAATGCAATATGTTTCCCTTGCGGGGCTTGCCTCGGTTGCGGACGTTGTTCCGTTGCTTGACGAAAACCGTGTTTTTGTTAAGTTGGGGCTTGATGCGATAAACAGCGGCAATTGCTGCAACGGGCTTTACCGTCTTTTGAACGGTGTTCCCACTGCACGTCGGCCGTATAATGCATGCACTCTCGGCTTTGCTGTTGCCCCGCGGCTTAACGCCTCCGGGCGAATGAGCGATGCTTCACTCGGAGTTGAGCTTTTTCTTTGCCGCGACCCCAATCGTGCCGACGAGATAATCGCCCGCCTTAACAAGCTCAACGAGCTGCGTCAGCAGGACGAAGCAAACATTCTTAACGATGCAATTCGCCGTCTTGAACCCTGCGACCTTTCGGACACAAGAGCAATCGTCCTCCGTTCCGAAACATGGAATGCCGGTGTTATCGGCATTGCCGCTTCACGCATTGCAGAAATGTATCACCGCCCGACGATACTGTTTTCGGAATCCGACGGAATACTCAAGGGCTCTGCGCGATCAATAGACGGAGTCAACATTCATGAGGTGCTTTGTTGCTGCCGTGAATTTTTCGTTCGTTTCGGCGGCCATGCAAAAGCGGCCGGAATAACAATGGAATCCGCATTTTTTGAGGATTTTCGCTTTAAACTCAACGCTTGTCTTAAAGCAGGCTATGATGACTCCGTGTTCATCCCGTGCAAACGATACGAATTCGATATTCCGCTTGAGCAGGTCACCGGAGAATTGATTGCCGAACTGACCCGCCTCGCCCCGTTCGGAGAGAGCAACCCTTCCCCTGTCTTCCGCTCCCGCCATGTGGCCGTGAGCAGGCTGCGCCGCTTCGGCAGCGATGCTCAACACACAAAAATGGACGTAAGCCCGAGCATTTCGAGCTCTGCGGCTCCGTTGGATGCAGTTTGGTTTGCCTCGGCCGCAAGTTATTATCGGCTGCTGAATGCCGACACGGTTGATATACTTTATACGCCCGGCATCAATAATTGGAACGGTTTTGACAGCATTCAGCTTCGCGTTGTTTCCGCAAAAGCGGAGCAGCCGCGTGACATCGATGCCTATATTGAAAAAGGTATGCGCTATTTCTGCAACGGTTTGCTTGAAAACCTGTCTTATCGGCTGTCCGAACCGGAGCAGCTCCCGGAAATATGCGAAACAACCCTCGCCGAGCTTTGTTCCCGCTCTATATCCGGTTTGCTTGTGCTTGTTTTTTCTGTTGAATCCGCCAAAAAGATTCTTGACGAAATTCGCAGCAGTCAAATCGGCAATGTTGACATTTGTTACTCTTGCGTTGCGGATTCACCCGTTTGCTGCAACACCGTTTTGCTTGCACCGCAGCTTGCAAATCTGCCTGCATTCGGGTTCAGCAAGGTCGTTTTCTACGACAATCCCCCTTGCAGCGGTGTTTACACTGCGGTTTCGCGCCGAATGAGTTCCGCTTCAATGCTTCGGATGCCGTGCACGAACAGCGACTTCGGCAGGGTCGCACTGCATTTTGCCTGCGATCGCGATTTCATGGTTTGCAGCTACAAGCTTGTGCAGTCAATTCTTGCTGCTTCACCCTGTTCTCAGGGGGAGCTTTGCGGCAAGATGTCCAACAAGCTGAACGTTCCTGTTTACTGTGCGCTGTTCGCCGTTCGGGTATTTATCGAGCTTGGCTTTATCGAATTCACTCCGGGCGGTGCACTGCGGAACAGCAGCGAAATTCGGCCTGCGCCGCTGTGCGCCAGCACTTTGTATTCCGCTGTCGAACGTTTGCGCACACGCAATTTCCCGGACTCGGAGCAGGATGATTCCGATGAATAAGTTTTCAGTTTTATGCCGATATAGGCTGACTCGGTTTATTCGGCAAAAATTTCAGTATTTTTCAATAACAGCAAACAAACATTCCCGCTGTATAAGCCGTGCGGGGATGAAACGAAAGGAACAGATTTAACCATGATTATCAACGAAACCGAACTGATTGCAACGATTCGCAGTATTCCCGATTTTCCGAAAGAGGGCATACTCTTCCGCGATATCACCACACTGCTTAAGAATGCCGATGCATACGAAACGCTTGTTGAATCCATTGCCGAGAAGCTTCGCCCGCTTGATGTTGACATCGTTATCGGTCCGGAAGCACGCGGTTTTGTTATCGGCTCCGCCGTTGCATATGCGGTTCATGCAGGTTTTGTTCTTGCCAGAAAACCCGGAAAGCTCCCCTGCGAAGTAAACTCCGTGTCATACGGACTTGAATACGGCTCCGACCGCCTCGAAATTCACAAAGACGCAATTCTTCCGGGGCAGCGCGTTGCAATCGTTGACGACCTGCTTGCAACCGGCGGAACAGCAAAAGCTGTTATCGACCTTGTGGAAAAAATGGGGGCAAAAGTTGTTGCTGCTGATTTTGCAATCGAACTTACCGATCTCGGCGGTGCCGACCTGCTCCGTGATTATAATGTTTACTCAGTTATCAAATACTGATATCCAAGATAACTCTCGCGAATGAATGTTCCCGGCAATGCCCGTTTCGGAACCTTTTGCGAACCTTCTTCCGAGAACTCCGACTCGGCACTTTGCCGATTTGACAGAGCCAACCGTTCGGCGCGGGCCGCGTGCCTGCGCCGAATGCATTTTTTGCTTTTTGAACGGTACCGAACGTTCATTCCTGCAAAATTTATCAAAGGTAAAATTTAGCCAAAGGTGGGTGTGCTATGGACAGATTGACCGCTGCCTTCGAAAAAAAGTTTCCGAAGGAAAAAACCGAATTATTAGTAAAGGCAATTAATTTTGCAAAATCGGTTCATGCTGACCAAAAACGCGAATCGCAGGAACCTTATTATATTCATCCCGAAGCCGTTGCGCTCATTCTGCTCGATATGGACATGGATGCAGACACGGTCATTGCGGGTCTGCTTCATGATACGGTTGAGGATGGGCACGATATCACCGTTGAAAACATTGCACAGATGTTCGGCAAGGACATTGCCCGAATGGTGGACGGCGTTACCAAGCTGACCAACAGCAATCTTTCCCACATGCTGTCAAAAGAAGACAGACAGGCCGAAAATCTGCGCAAAATGTTCCTTGCAATTGCAAACGATGTTCGCGTTGTTGTTATCAAGCTTGCGGACAGACTGCACAACATGCGCACACTCGGTTATTGTTCAAAGGAAAAGCGTGTTCGCAAAGCACGGGAAACCATGGATGTTTACGCTCCCCTTGCGGACAGGTTCGGAATGGGTGCCATAAAAGTCGAACTTGAGGATTTATCGTTCAGCTATCTGATGCCCGAAGAATGCCGCCGCCTTCAGTCCCTTATCGAACCGAAGCAGGAAGAACGCATGGGACTGCTCAAAAAAGCCATGCACAAGCTTGAAATTGCACTTAAGGATGCCGGAATCAAAGCGGAAGTCAGCGGACGCAGAAAGCATATTTACAGCATCTATCGCAAGCTGAACATAAAAAAAGTCGGACTGAACGAGATTTATGATCTTGTTGCACTTCGCATAATTGTTGATACCGTGCAGGACTGTTACGGTGCGCTCGGCATTGTTCACTCGCTTTGGCGTCCCTTCCCCGGCAGGTTCAAAGATTACATTTCAATGCCTAAAACCAACATGTACCGTTCTTTGCACACGACGCTTTTCAGTGATCTCGGAATGCCGTTTGAGGTGCAGATTCGCACTTGGGAAATGCACCGCACTGCCGAATACGGTATTGCCGCACACTGGATGTATAAAGAGGGCAGAACACGGCAGGATGAGCTGGACACAAAGCTTGCGTGGCTGCGTCAACTTGTTGACTATGATTCCGATGCAAACTCAACAAAGGAATACGTTGACAACGTTCGACACGATTTTTTCTCCGACTATGTTTTTGTTCTGACTCCGAACGGCGAGATTATCGACCTGCCTCTGGGCTCAACGCCCGTTGATTTTGCTTACCGTATTCATTCGAACGTCGGCAACCACACACAGCACGCAAAAGTCAACGGTGCGCTTGTGAAGCTTGACTGCAAGCTTAAAACCCACGATGTTGTTGAAATCATTACGAACCCGCAGGCAACGCCGAGCCGCGACTGGCTTAACTTTGTAAAAACATCCCAAGCCAAAGCAAAAATCAAACAATGGTTCAAAAAGGCGAATCGTGAAGAAAATATTGTCCGCGGCAAAGAAATGCTTGCCGATGCCGCAAGACGACAGGGGCAGAAGCTTGCCGACCTTACGAAGGCCGAATTGTGCAAACCTCTGTTGAAACGCTTCTCCATGAACGAAATGGATGATATTTATGCGGCCATAGGCTACGGCGGAATCACAACCGGGCAGGCATTGCATAAACTGATGGAAGCCCGGCGAAAAGTTCAGCGCGAGGAGGAGCTTGCACGCAAACTTGAAGAGCAGGAACACTCCCCCGCAAAAAGTTTTGACGCAAACGGAAGAGCCGTCATTGTCAAAGGCGAGGCCAACATGGTTGTTCGCTTTGCGCAATGCTGTTCTCCCCTGCCCGGCGATGAAATTTTCGGATATATCACGCGCGGCAGAGGTGTTTCGATTCACAGCAGAAACTGCCCGAATGCCGCAGCACTGCTTGCCGATGCGGACAGGATAATCGATGTTTCATGGGCGGACGGCGAAAGTGCAAAATTCCCCGTAACAATTCATATCGTCGCTTCGGAACGCGTCGGGCTGCTGATGGATATTTCACAGATGCTGATGAACATGAAAATCAACATCAATCTTGTCAACGCAAAGCCTGTTGAGGACGGCACAAAGATCGAAGCAACCATGGGGTTTCAGGTCCAAAACGCCGAGCATCTCGACAGCATTATAAAAAATCTTATGAAAATTAACGGTGTAAAATCCGTTTCAAGGGTGAGATCCGTATGAGAGCCGTTGTTCAAAGAGTCCGCCGCGCAAGCGTTTCCGTCGCCGGCGAATGTGTCGGCAAAATCGAAAGAGGGTTGCTTTTGCTTATCGGCATAGAACCTTCCGATGCGCAGAGCGACATTGACTATATCGTTAAAAAATGCACTCAACTCCGCATTTTTGAAGATGCAGACGGCAAGATGAACCTTTCCGCCGGTGAACTCGGGTATGAAATTCTGCTGATTTCACAGTTCACGCTTTTCGGCGATGCCCGTAAAGGCAACCGCCCGAGTTTCAGTGCTGCCGCTCGTCCCGAAACGGCGATCCCCGTCTACGAAAAGCTCATCGACGCTTTTCGCACTCAGCTGCACACCGAAACGGGTATTTTCGGCGCGGATATGCAGGTTGAGCTTGTCAACGACGGTCCGGTCACGATCCTGCTGGACAGCAAAAAAACGTTTTAATTTCGCTATATTCAGTCTATGTTTAAAAAGGAGAAAAGCCGCATGAAAATTCTTTGTGTCCCAACCGGTCCGCTTTCCGTAAATACCTATATCGTTTTTAACGAATCCGCCGAAACGCCTTCAAATTCCGAAAGGATTCCCTGTGTTGTTATCGATCCGGCGAATTCGCACAAGGTGGTTGAAGTTCTAAATCAAAACAACCTGTACTGCACCCATATTCTGCTGACGCACGGTCATTTTGATCACACAATGGGTGTTGCGGAATTGAAATCGCATGAAAACGCGCTTGTTGCAATTCACGAAGCGGATGCGGGCGCACTTGCAGGCGGAAAAGCAAGCCTTGCCTACCTCGGCGGTGCGCTTGTGAAGCCCTGCAAAGTGGACATCATCCTCCACGGCGGCGAATGCTTCACCGCTGCCGGCATTGAATTCAGCGTTCTGCACACCCCGGGGCATACCAAGGGCGGCGTATGCTATGTTATCGAAAAAGAACGTGTGATTTTTTCCGGCGACACGCTTTTCCGTCTCAGCGTGGGAAGAACCGATCTTGACGGCGGTGACAATGATGCACTTTACAACTCCCTGATCCTGCTGACAGGCAGGCTGAAAGGCGATTACCGCGTATTCCCCGGCCACATGGGTGAAACAACTTTGGATTTCGAACGGAAACACAATCCGTATCTGCGCGGCGGCGGAAACCAAGACTATTGACGGAAAATACAGAAAATGCCGCAGCTGCATTAAAGAGGCAAACAATATGTTTTTATTCACAAACAGACAGGATTTTTTTAACGATATATGCGAAGAAATACGGCTTTTTCTGCCCGGTGAGGAGATAGCTCCCGTTTTGTCCCCCGCTGAAATTCACACAGCGGATACGGGCGAAAAGACGCTGAGTGTTGTGCTTTCAAGCGACGGAACGGATTTTTTTGCCGAAGCCGCCTTTGTTTCGAACGGTCGGGAGCATTCATACTCGTGCCGAACGCCCTTTCGCAATGATGATTCAATTATTGAAAAGCGTTTTGCAAAACGCTGCATTAAAATCGCTGTCTTCCGCGCAATGCGAAAGGCATATCCCGATGCGCACCTCCCGTGGGGCTCTCTGACGGGTATACGCCCGACGCGCCTGCTGCGCGAGCTTCAGCACAGCTGCGGTCCTGCCGAAGCCAAAAGCATGATGTTGAACGATTTTGACGTCACGCCGCAGAAATTTGCACTTGCGGAGCGGATAGTTTCCGTTCAGGAACCGGTTTTTGCTTCCGTGCGGAAAAACGATGTTGATGTTTATATCGGCATTCCGTTCTGCCGCACACGCTGCCTGTACTGCTCTTTTGCTTCACGGCTCCGCACGGCAAAGACGGACATGCAGCCCTATCTTGCCGCACTGAAGACGGATATTGCAAACGGTGCGCAAATGGTTCGCGAACTCGGGCTGAATATTCGTGCGCTGTATCTCGGCGGCGGAACGCCCACCGTGCTGACCGCAGACGAGCTGCGCGATCTTTTGGATTTTGCAGAGGAGGCCTATAATATTGCACCCGGCACGGAGTTCACGGTTGAAGCCGGACGGCCGGATACGATAACAGCTGAAAAGCTTCGCATCATCAAGCAGCGCGGCGCAACGCGCATATCCGTAAATCCGCAAACGATGTGCGATAAAACATTGCATCTTGTCGGCCGCGATCACACATCCGAGGATATCAAGGCGTGTTTCAACCTTGCGCGGGATATCGGTTTTGATTCAATCAACATGGACCTTATCGCCGGTTTGCCGGGCGAAACGGCAGCTGACATGCAGCATTCCGTAAACGCACTTGTTGAGCTTTCTCCGGAGTGTCTGACAGTTCACACGCTTGCAATAAAGCGTTCTTCCCGTCTGCGTGAAAATCTTTCCGAATACGCTCTTCCCGATGTTTCGGAAGTTGAAAAAATGACCGAAATCGGTGCGCTCGGTGCCGAAGAAACGGGTATGCTTCCTTATTATATGTACCGTCAAAAATACATGGCGGGCAACATGGAAAACGTCGGCTATGCAAAACCCGGCAGCATCTGCATCTACAACATCGATATGATGGAGGATTCGCTGAGTATCATTGCTCACGGTGCGGGCGCAATGAACAAACGCGTTTTCCCGAGCGGCGGAAGAATCGAACGCGTCCCGAACCCCAAGGATATTGAAACATATATTTCAAAACTGCAAAAGACCCATGCCGACAGGCTTGCACTCTTTTGCAATGAATAAATGCAGCGGACAGCGTTCCGCATCACCCGAAACCGTCAGATGCGGAACGTATTGATTTATTAATATTTCATTTCAATTATATAAGAACTTTTGTGATTTTAAATTCTTTTGTCACAGTTGCAAGTATTTTCTCTGAGCAGATTATATATATTCATTTTATACTCAGAAAAATGTTGAAATTCGTATGGTCTTGCGGTATAATGTATGCGAGCGAGCGGGATAATACTTGGCTCTGTGCGTTTTCCCGTCTCCCATTCACTCGGTTGTGCGTTTCGGCTCGGTCAGCAACGCGCGCTGAATAGCCTGAATCTACGGACTATATTCACACCCCAAATTCTCTCAATTCAGTGTTAGTTTTGTCCCTTTCCGGCGCCGCCGTTTTCCCGCAGTGCTGCGGCAATGCCTTCGGGCTGCTGCGGTTCATATAAAGTTTGTTTTTTATTTTTAAAATATTCAGGAGGTTTTTCAATGAAGAACATCAAAAAGCTGCTCTCTCTGCTGCTTTGCGGAATCATGCTTTTCGGCATGTTCCCCGCGTCCCTCTTTGCAGCGGGCGGAGACACGGGCGACGGTTCCGGAACCATATCCGAAACGTTCGTTCCCGAAATCACATGGAAGAGAACGTTCGAATACGAACACCGCCATGACACTGCGGCAAATCAGCATACAGATCTCGGCGGACTTTATGCGGGCGATAAAACAGCTTATCTTTCAACGGAACCCAAAACGGAAAACAGTGTAACCACATATAAAAATAAGGTTCATTGGGACTGGGCGACCCTTTCCAGGCATTTTAACGGCAGAACCGATGATGTTGACGATTCCGCACACAAAGTTTGGGACTACGGTCACACCGATGTTCAATACGCCGACCCGGTGAAGGCTTCGATCACCAACCCCATCGCCAGTTCCTCCCAGATCGGCGGCGTCGGCATCATTCCCTATGCCCCGAGCGCAGGCGAGCAGGCGATTTTTGCGGCAACATGGAACAACAGAGCCGCTCAGTATTTCAAAGCTTCCAGTGTTGACGGAACCGGTATAAATTATTCAGATAACTATGTTTCCGTCAAGAAGGGACAAATGGATATAGGCTACGGCAAAAAATCAAACGACAGCACCATTTCGACCTTCTCCGGCAAATCCTACACCGCACGCAGGTTCTCGGGTTCGTTCGTGTGGCCCGAAGGTTACACGCTTTCCGACTCCATCGAACTCGTTTCCAAAAACGATTCCTACTATCAGGAGATTTATGACGCAATCAACAACGACGAAAATCTTAAAGCAGCTTTCGGCGGCAAGAAAGTTGTTGCAATCAATGATGATATGTTCGTGTTCGTCTATAAGGACGGCGAACAACTGACTGAAAACAATTACTCCGATTATCTTGCATTCTTTGCAGGCACGGCGGGCAAGGGTGTTTGGTCCTGGCCGAATGCAGACCCTCAGGACGCCAGCCACGGCGGTTCCGGCGTCGGTTGGGGCGGCGAATGGAACGTTACCGAACCTGCAACCTACGGCGACAAATATGCTTCAAAGGCATTTTACAAGGTTCTTCCGAATCTTGACACCGCCGGTAAGAACAGAAGCAACTCCATGCTCTCCAAAAAGCTTATCGGAAAAGAAGCTACAGACACCACGGCGGCAACCGCCGGTATGATGGCGCTTTCCGATTACTGGTATTCCTTCATGGACGGCAACGCAATTTCCACCGTTCTGAACAACAAATACGGCACAACCGGCATCAATGCGGGCGACACCGTTCATATCGACATTTACTGCATCGATATGGACAAGGTCGGCGGTATGGACGAGCTTGAAATCAGGCTCACAAGGCAGAAGCCCACCACCTCCACCGTTAAGGTTCGCTATTGGCTGAATGAAGTCGGAGAAATCACCGGCAACACCAATTACCTCGGCGAAACCACTATGACCGGCCAGACCATCGGCTCCCAAATTACCCTTGTTAACGGTACGGATGTTAACCAGCTTAACCATAAGCGTGCTGCGGCGATCCCGAAGGCTAATGGTGATGTTTCTGACGGTGTTCAGATTGAACTGCCGTTTACTGTAACCGAAAAATCCGAAGATAACATCATTAATGTTGTCTATGTTCCGGCAGGAAACAAGGTTGTTCATCTTTGGGCAGGCAGCCTTGAAGTGCCTTACAACGGCAGCGAGCATGTTGTTCATGATGTTAAAATCACTCAGGACGGCTGCAATGATATAACTGTTCCTGATTCCGAAACAAATACATGGTGCGAGCTCAATGACCGTAACTCGTATAAGAACAAGATCACCGACATTACGGCTCAAAGGAAAGAGATTTATCCGGGCATATATGTTGTTGACTTTGCAAGAACGTCTAAGGTTGAAAGTTATTGGGGTGCGCAGCTTAACAATTATTCTATTATATATCACCCCGGTACGTTGAAGATCACCTATGCGCCGCCCGAAAAGACGTTCGTCTATGATTTCGGCGTACAGAACAGCTACAAGCTTACGGATGTTGAAAAAAAAGCTGTGGGCATCAAGACTGTTGATGAAACCGTAAAGCATGTTGGGTTTAATGACACCGATAAATCCATCCTTTACACTCCGCAGAGCGTAAACAATGGTGAAACCATTCAGACAAAGCTTGTTTTCACCGGTAATTATATAACCGAAGCAACATCCATCACCTTCCTTCCCGCCACAAATGTTCTTTACGAAGAGAACTTTATGACCAACAGCGGGACGCACGGCGAATGGACAGCCGAAGGCACAAACAACACCGCGACCGTTGTTAATGACAACGAAAAAAGCGTTTACGGCTATGCCGATGCATACAAAGGCTTTGCCAACTACAGCAACGGCGGCGCACTGAAAGCAAAACTCGATTTGAAAGGCGGCAAACGCGCCTACACAACCGATGCCGTTGAATTCAGTTTCAGCGGAACGGGTTTTGACATTATTTCCGAATGCGGCACAGATACGGGACTTCTTCTCGTTGCACTGTCCAAGGAAGGCAGTCCGTTCAAGGTTTATATCGTTGACACCTATTTCTGCGGCGATAACAGTATTGGCGGCAATCCCCCCATTCCCCCCATTATCACGGGCAGCGGCATTCTTGATTATCAGGTTCCCGTTGTTCGCGCAATGAATCTTGAACGCGCAGATTACAGCGTTCGAATTCTCGGCTACCTCACCAATACTTCCGGTGCGATCGTCGGCCCTGCAAACCCGACACCTTTGGACGGCGGCGAAACCGGTGCGGAAGGCAGTACGCGCGGAGCGAACGGCGTTGACACGAACCGAATCCTGCGCGAAGCGGGACTGAAGGAATTCATCGGCTGCGAAGTCGAAACCTCCTTCATGGACGAAAACAGCGTTCTTAACGGCGGCACGGGCATTGCGGCAAAGAACAGTCAGAGCAGGACTTTCGGCAAGCGCGATACAGCTGCGCAGACCGCAAACATTTATCTCGATGCGTTCCGCGTTTATCAGCCCCTTGAGAGTGAAGCAAATTATGCCGATAACGAACAGCGTCTTAAGTACGCTCCCGTTTATGACTATGTTAAGAACAGCGCGAACTCGATCGGATCTGAAATTCTTCCCAACTCCATGGTCTATGTTGAATATGACGGAGACACCGGCATTGCAAACATCGCGAAATATCAGGATCGCGGCCCGCAGAACGAGGTCTATCTCACCAACGGTAATTATATCGGATTTGCCCTCGAAGGCTACACTGAGGGTGACACCGTTATGATCAGCGCGAAAGCGGTTGCGGGTGATCCCGTGCTCGGTTATCTCGATACAAATGCTATCGGAGACAAAATAATCTCTTCCGGCATGAAGATGACCGAAATGTACTATGATGTTACGGCTTACGTACGTCAGTACGACACGACGAAGTATATGCTTGTTCTCGGCAATATTGCCGATGCAGCTGCGGAAACAAGATCCATCCTGTCCGTCAGCGGCATTAAGCTTGCAAAAGACATCACCCCCGCCACAAGCACACAGATTGCGGCAGATATCGCAAGCCTTGTTACCCTTGCATATCAGCCCGTTGAAGAACCCGTGTTCACGCCCGAAAGGTTCGAACTCCGCTACAGCGGCCGCGCACTTGCCGGTTGGTTCACAAGAATCAGTGTTAAAACATCCACGGATGTTGACCATGTCAGCGTTTACAGGCTTGCGGACGACGGTTCACTTGTTCCCGTACGCGAGAACATGCGCCCGATGAACAGCCTGTTCACCTATTTCGGCTGGATGGATTACTACGCCTTCAGCCTCACCGTTCGCGCTCCGCGCCGCGGAATGACGGATACATATTACATCTTTGCCTATGATGCAAACGGCGTTGCGAGTGAGCCCGCAATTGCTTCCATCACCGGCAGATAAGGAGAATACCCGTGAAAAAAACTTATGTAAAGCCCGAACTTGATGTTATCGAGTTTGACCTCGGAGAAGCGATTGCAGCCTCTCAATGTGTTGCACAAGCGTACAATCACGACCGAACGAGTTGTCAGCTGCTCCCGCCGTTTAACACTATCTTCTCCGATTTGGATTCCACAAACTTGTTCGGCGAAGGAGAGAATCAATGCGGTGTTACCGTTAAAGGCTACTGCTACTTTACAGTGAACGACACAATGGTATTTGCGTCCTAACACCACCCACCGACGCGTCTGCGCGCAATGCGCGCAGACGCGTTTTGAAGTTTTTGAGATGAAAAAGCATTTTTTCTATCGTTTTCGTTTTGCGGGCAAAGTTTTCGAGATTCATTCGGAAGCGCAGCTTGATGTTGATGCGCGAAGTGCGTTGTTTTGGGAGACTGAATACTTTGAAAGCTCCGAAACCGCGGACTGCGTAATTCAAGTTCGGCGGGCCGAACCGCCTGCCGCCTGCGGAAAACTTGTTTATGAAAACGCATTCTTCAGGCTGTTTGAAAGCGGCGAAGGCTTTTTGCAGCAAACGCTTGACAGAGCCGCGCTTGAGCGCGGGGAAAAGCGCTCAATGCTTGCTTCCCGCTTCGGCGGCGCGTTGAGCGAAAGCGCACTTGATGTTAATGCGCTCAACATTGATAACGCGCTTAATATCGAAGTTTTTCTTCCGAAGGATTTTCCGCCGGAACAGGAGTGTATGCAGCAGATTTGGCAGAGCATCAACCTGCCCTTCCAGCTGCTGCAAAGGGGCATTTTTACCCTGCATTCCGCAGCGGTTCAAACCCGATTCGGAGCAATACTTTTTTGCGGGCGTTCCGGAATCGGAAAATCCACGCAGGCGAATCTTTGGAAGGAGTATGAAAACGCTTTGATTCTCAACGGGGATCGATGCGCTGTCGGCTTTGTTGACGGCGCGGCAAATGCTTTCGGACTGCCGTTTTGCGGCACAAGCGGCATTTGCTTAAACTTTTCTCTGCCGATTGCCGCAATTATTTCGCTCGGACAGGCTCCGGAAAACAGAATCACCCGCCTTTCGGGTGTTCGCGCTTTGAGGGCAATGATGAGCAATATTGTCGGGCTTTACGGCGGAGCGATGCGCGAAAGCCATGCGGAACTCTTTTTCCGCGCGGCAGAGTGCATTCCCATTTTTGAGCTGCACTGCACGGCGGACTCCCGCGCGGTTCAGCTGCTGAAAGAAACACTGGAAGGAGGTGAATGAAGTGAAATATGCGGAGTATGTGAACAGGCTTTTTGCAAAGAGCGCAAAAAGGGGCATTCCGCTTTCCGGAACGTTTGAGCTTACGGCGCGCTGCAATCTCCGCTGCCGCATGTGCTATATCCATCGCGAAGAAAATGACGGCGAAATCAAAACGGACGAATTTTCCTCGGAGGAATGGCTGAACATTGCAAAGGAAGCGCAGCAATGCGGCATGTTGTTTTTGCTGCTGACCGGAGGCGAGCCTTTTATTCGGCCCGATTTTGAAGAAATCTATCGCCGATGCCGTGAACTCGGCATTATCGTTTCAATAAACACAAACGGAACGATGATCGGCGAAAAACAGGTCGAATTGCTCCGAAAGCTCCCGCCGCAGAGGGTGAATATCACGCTTTACGGAGCATCCGAAGCAACCTATGAAAAACTTTGCCGCAACGGCAGTGCTTTTGAAAGAGCCTACCGTGCGGTTGCAATGCTCACGGAAGCGGGTGTTCCCGTCAAGATAAACTATTCTGTAACACCGTACAATATTGGAGATCTTGACGCTGTTGAACGCTTTGCAAATGAGCATAATCTGCCGCTGCAGGCGGCAACGTATATGTTCCCGCCCATTCGTGCGGATGAGAACTCCGAAATTTCTCCCTGTAAAATCGGCGAATGCGAAACCTGCGAAAGGTTCACGCCGGAGGAATCCGCTGCCGCAAGGTGGGCGCACGAGCTGCGAACGCTTGACCCGGCGATTATTGAAAAACGTGCGGAAGCTGTTGCACTCAACACGGATATTCCGTCTGCCGAAACGGAGTGCGGCGATATTCCGACGGAGCGTATACGCTGTCGTGCGGGAGCTGCGGCGTTTTGGATCACATACAACGGGCAGCTTCGCCCCTGCGGAATGATGCGCGAACCGTCCGCTTCGCTGAAAGAACGCGGATTTTCTGCCGCATGGAACGACATTCGGGCAATGCGCGAAAACATCATGGTTCCGGCAAAATGCACCGCTTGCCGTTTTCGCAATATCTGTGAAGCTTGTCCCGCCGTTTGTTTTGCCGAAAACGGGCGATTCGATGCAGAACCGACCTTTATGTGCAAAAAAATGGACGCATATACACGGCTTGCAGCAGAATATCACAAAAGAAGATAATTACGGAGGGAGCTTATGCAAATAAGCAAAAATTACGTTTTAAGAACAATTGCCGGAGACAACCTTTTGGTGCCGCTTGGGGGAAGCAGCACGGAAACAAAGGGAATGATTTTGCTTAATGAACTGTCGTTGTTTGTTTATGAGTCAATTCAAAAAGGACAAACGGAGGATGAAATCCTTTCGCACATTCTTGATGAATATGATGTTGAGATCCCTCAGGCAGCGGCTGATTTGGGTGAAATTATCTCCGAGTTCACGAAACTGGGCATAATTAAATGATTTAAACCGGGCTTTACCGCATCATTACGGTTTAAATTTGTTTAAGCAATCCATCAGTCTATTATTGAAAGGAAAATAATATGAGGGTAAATACGATAAAAAAAATCATCGCTGCAATTCTCGCCGCAGTGTTATGCTTCGGCGTTCTGCCGTCACGGAGCTTTTTCAACACTCTTTCCGCCGTTGTTAAGGCTGCGAACGCGGATTCGCTAAACGAGGCCTATGCGGACGGCACTTCGCTGATGCCTATCGGCCCGGCATTCACGGTTGACACGCTGCTCAGCTGGGAACCGACAAACGATCCGGATTCCGACTACTCAAGATCCGTTGTTCCCCTTGCAGACAGATACACGGGATTCACGGTCAACGACTATGCAAACCCCGATGCTAAACTCATGGTTTGCTCCCTTGCAAACTCCAAACACGATGCAACAAACGCACAGGGACAGGAAAGCTTTTCAAGCTATGCCTTTAACTACTGGCAGTACGCAACCTCCTTTGTGTACTGGTCCGGTTCAAAACGGGGGCAAGTCGTTGTGCCGACAGGTGAATTCACCGATGCGGCGCATACAAACGGCGTTCCCGTCATGGGCACGATTTTCTTCGACTGGGGCGGCAATTCCTCCGTTGTGGAGAACTTTGTTCGCAATTACAGAAGCGTTGCGGACAAGCTGATTGAAGTTATGGAATATTACGGCTTCGACGGTTATTTCTTCAATGAAGAAACCGCCGTCGACTACACAACCGCCGGTAATCTCAGAAGCATGATAGCATATATGCGTCAGCAAAAGCCGAACATGCTTATCGGCTGGTACGATTCAATCACCGACAGCGGCAATCTCAGCTATCAGGATGCCGTTAACGGCAGCAACAGCGGCTGGGTTTCCGCAGGCGTTAACGAGTTCTTTATGAACTACAATTGGACAACTCAAGATGTCAACACGACCGTTTCCACCATGCAGAACCTCGGCAAAAGCCAATACGAGGCCTTTGCGGGGCTTGATGTTCAGCAGAACTGCATGAACACAAATTTCAGCTCAAATTATCTGCTCAACAACAACAAATTGAAGCTCTCTCTTGCTCTTTACTGCCCGAACTCCACAATGGGTCTTTCCGGTGACGGTGCGGATTTCCACGAGGTTGAACGTCAATTCTATGTCAACGGCGGCGACCCCAGAAGCACTTCCTCAAGCGGCTGGGCGGGTATGTCAAGGTTCTTTGCCGACCACACGACGATCGTTTCTGCGCCGTTTGTAACCAACTTCAACTCCGGCCACGGAAAGGCTTTCTATATTGACGGCGTCAAATCCCGCGATGCGGAATGGAGCTATCAGTCCGTTCAGGATGTTATGCCCACATGGACATGGATCATCGATTCCAACGGACAAAAGCTCAGCGGCGCATACGACTTTGAAGACGCATACAACGGCGGTTCTTCAATCAAATTCTACGGTTCGCTGACGGCAAACAAGCCCAATAATATCATGCTTTACAGCACGAATCTTGACATCAACGGCAGCACAAATATTGCCGTGACCGCCAAGAATGACAGGGGGCTGATGAAACTTGTTGCCTATTACGGCGACAGCAGCACTTCAAGCTATGCAAATTGCCAAAAAGCAACTTTTGCCCTTGACGCAAGCAGCGGCGGCTGGACAACAAGCAACGTTTCCCTCGCTTCCCTCAGCGGCAAAAAGCTCTATGCGATCGGCTTTGAAATCGGCGGCACAAGTAATGTTTCCGACTATCAGGTCAACATCGGCAGGCTTGCCGTCACCGATTCCGAAGCGGCGGCTGCAAGCGCAAGCAATGCAAGGCTTGAAGAAATCATTTATCTCGACGCATACACCGCCGAAGCGCGCATCAAGTGGAACGGCAATAACGCCTCCTCCTACGAGATTTACAGGCTCAATGCGGACGGCACAAGAACACTTATAATGGAAACGCCCAACACCGCGTATTATATTCCGAACCTTGTCCGCAACGATGACCAGGCAGATGTTACCGTTGAAGTCGTTCCCGTAAACGCAAACGGTGTTCGCGGCGAAAGCTCCCGTTTCACAATCGATTGGCCCTATGAAAACGGCGATACCGAAAAGCTGAGCGATGTTACCGTTCCCGTAAACATCTGCCCCTTGGCCGAAGTCACCGGCTATTCCGCACAGAATGACGGCGAACCTGCATGGAAGGCCATTGACGGAACAAGCGAAAACGGTTCCAAATGGTGCGCCACTAATGCGCGGAGCGGCTGGATGACGATAAAACTCGACCAACCGCGAACCATCAAACGAATTCGAATTGAACACGCCGAATACGGCGGCGAGGCCCAGGACATGAACACAATTGCTTTTTCCGTTCAGTACAAAAGCGGAAACAATTGGGTAACGGTATACAGCACAACCAACAACAGTTCGGCTGTCACCGATGAACTGATTACACCCGTCACCGCACAGGAATGGAGACTCTATATCTCCAACAGCGGCTCGTCCGCATGGGGCGCTATCCGTATTTACGAATGGCAGATGTTTGAAACGACCGAACGCAACCGCACGGACATCGTGCTCATGAAGTTCGCTTCCGCAAAGAACAACAAGGGCGCAAGCGACACGTTCAGTCTCACCCATGCTCCGACGGGCAGCACGGTTCGTCTCTATCTGCGTGACGCAAACGGGAACTACACGCAGATTGCTTCCAAAGAAGCTCAGAGCAGCACAGTCAGCTTCACCGGCCTTGATTACGGCAGCGATGCAGGACGCGTGTTCTACACGGTTCAGGAAGGCAAGCAGGAAGAGAGTATCAAGCTCAGCACCGCCTTTGATGCAGAACCCGGCGCGGTAAAATACAGCATTACCGTTGTTCAGCCCGCAAACGGCAGTGTTGCCGCTTCCGCAACCTCCGCAACTGCGGGTACGACCGTAAAACTTACCGCAAACCCTGCGGAAGGCTACACCCTCGATTACTTTACGCTTGACGGCGAGAGGATTAACGGCGATACTTTCATCATGCCCGCACGGAATGTTGAAGTTTCCGCCGTGTTCACCGCGAATGCGTACAGCATCACCGTTGTTCAGCCCACAGGCGGCAGTGTTGCCGCTTCCGCAACCTCCGCAACTGCGGGTACGACCGTAAAGCTTACCGCGACCCCTGCGGAAGGCTACACCCTCGATTACTTCACGCTTGACGGCGAGAGGATTAACGGAAATACTTTCATCATGCCCGCACGGAATGTTGAGGTTTCCGCCGTATTTACCGCAAATGCGTACAGCATTACCGTTGTTCAGCCCACGGGCGGCACGGTTTCGGCTTCCAAGCTGTCCGCCTTTTTCGGGGAAGCAGTTGAGCTGACAGCCGTTCCCGATGAAGGGTACGAGCTCAGTCATTACGTTGTCAACGGTGCGGCGAACAACGGCGGCACCTTCACGATGCCTGCGCGTGACGTTATTGTTACCGCAGTGTTCACAAAGGTCGCCGAACCCTCGGTCAACCTTGCGCTTAACGCCACCGTCTATTATTCCAATAAGAAGTATCCGGATTATGCGAAGAACGGACCGCAGCACGCATTCGACGGAAAGATGAGTGATCGCGAAGCCGACAAGTGGCACGCTTCCGGCATCAACGGTTGGGTTGCATTCGACATTCATACCCCCGTTGCAAATCCGATACTCAAGATATATCATGCCGGTTCCGCAGGTGAAGATTCCAACCTGAACACTTCGTCATGGGATGTTTATATCCTTAACGAAAGGTATCTCACGGAAGAAGCGTACTTCAATATGGACAGATCCACGCAAAACCGAGTCTGCCAAATCGCATGGTTCTGGAAGAGGATTCATGTCACAACCGGCAATACCGCTGACATATCTATCGACCATATTGATATGCCCGAGGCAAGGCGTTTGTTCAAAATCAACATGCGCAAAACGAATCAGACCGGGTATCCCTATCATCTCAATGTTTACGAAATTGAGATGTATGCCGGCAACTGATAAACCCTCCGAATTTGCCCGCTGCCCCTGCTTTTTACCGTAGGCAGCGGAACAAAAAGCGAAGCCTGAAGCCCGTTCCTGTTCAAAATGCAGGAGCGGGCTTCGGTGCTATTGACAGCGGCTCACGGATAAGTTATAATAGTAGTATCGATTTTTTACGGAGGGACGGACATTGAGTACCGATGACGACAACGGTAATCATGAGTGTCAGGGCGCGGTAACATACTGCTGCGTTTCAGCCGAGCATTGCTCCGGCGGGCATTTTCTGCCCGGTTTTTTCGTTATATATTCCGCATATGCTCAAATGCGTATCCGAAAGTTTTGCGTTCGGAGCGTTTTTTTGTTGCCCGCGTTCCCATCCCTGCAAATTCAACAAGGAGCAGTTTTGACCCAATGAACCACATTTCAATGATCGTTGCCATGATGATATGCATCATTCTTTCCGCATATTTTTCCGCAACGGAAACAGCTTTTTCGTCTCTTAACCGCACAAGGCTGCGTACAATTGCGGAAAAAGGCAACCGCCGCGCCGCGCTTTCGCTGCATCTTTGCGATAAATATGACAAGCTCTTGTCCACCATTCTCATCGGAAACAATATTGTGAACATTCTTGTGGCGTCACTCGGCACTGTGCTTTTCGTTGAATTGTACGGAAACAAGGGCGCAACAATTTCAACCGTTGTTGTTACAATCGTTGTTTTGATTTTCGGCGAAATCAGCCCCAAGAGCCTTGCAAAAGAGAATCCTGAAAAGTTCAGCATGTTTTCGGCTCCCCTAATCAACCTTCTGATGATTGTTTTTACCCCGCTCACTCTGCTTTTCACCGGCCTTAAAAAGCTGCTTGCAAAGCTGCTCAAAACCGACAGCAACAGAAAGGTCACGCAGGAAGAGCTGCTGATGTTTGTTGACGAAGTTGAACAGGGCGGAAGCATCAACGAGAACGAGGGCTCCCTGCTCCGCAGCGCAATCGAGTTTAACGACGTGCAGGTTGAAGACATTTTGACCCATCGCGTTGATATCGAAGCGGTTGATGTTGATGAATCAAAAGGCGAAATTGCAAAGATTTTTACCGAATCCGGACATTCGCGTCTGCCCGTTTACGAAGAAACGATAGATGACATCATCGGCATAATTCATCATAAGGATTTTTACACGGACGGCGGCATTACGGAGCATTCCGTCCGCGAAATCATGACAAAGCCTATATTCATCCCGCCGACTCTGAAGATAAGCAACCTCCTGAAGCTGCTGCAAAAGGAAAAAACTTATATGGCCGTTGTTACGGATGAATACGGCGGCACACTCGGCATCGTCACCATGGAAGATATCCTTGAGGAGCTTGTCGGCGAGATTTGGGACGAACACGATGAAATCGTTGAAAACGTGCGAAAACTCGGCGAAAACAATTATGATATCAACTGCGCAATGGATCTCGATGAATTTTTCGATATGTTTGATATCACGGATGAAACCGATTCATCGACTCTTAACGGCTGGGTTATGGAACACCTGGGAAGGATTCCCGATGTCGGCGATAAATTCAACGCGCACGGCCTTGAAATCACGATAAAGGCTGCGGACGGAAGGCGCGTTAATGAAATCAATGTTGTTCACACCCCCGCTCAACCCGATAAGGGCACGAAATAAAACGGGCCGGCGGTCAAATCAACATGAATTTAAATCGGAGGTAAAACCACAATGAAATATAAAAGAGTACTGTTAAAAGTCAGCGGCGAAGCACTTTCGGGCAAAACGCCCATTGATTTTGAAAAGGCCACGGAAACCGCACTGCAAATTAAAGCGCTTCATGATGCAGGCTGTCTGCTCGGTGTTGTTGTCGGCGGCGGCAACATTTGGCGCGGACGCTCCGGCGGAACAATGGACCGAAGCCGCGCCGATAACATAGGCATGCTTGCAACCGCCATGAACGCACTCGCCCTTGAGCAGGCACTCATCGACCTTAACGTTCCCGTTCGCGTGCTTTCCGCTGTTTCAATTGATATGTTTATGGACAGTTATTCCGCACGCGAAGCGAACAAGTCCGTTGACGCCGGCACGGTTGTTATCTTTGCCTGCGGTTCGGGAGCGCCTTTCTTTTCCACGGATACGGCATCGGCGCTCCGCGCTGCTCAGATTCACGCTGACGCACTGCTGCTTGCAAAAAATGTTGACGGAATATACACCGCCGACCCGAATGTCTGTGCGGAGGCAAAGCGTTATGCCCGCATCAGTTACGATGAAGTCATTACAAAAAACCTCAAAGCAACCGACTTAACGGCAATGAGTTTTTGCCGCGAATACAGCATTCCGATGGTGCTTTTCAAAATGCACTCCGCAGAAGCGCTTGTTGCCGCCGTTAACGGCGAAAATGCCGGCACGATAGTTGATGCGCAGCCGGGATTTGAACTTGTTTAAATTAAACGCTGCTTCGGCGGCAGTCGAACTCATAAGCAGCATCAATCGGAGTTGCCCTTGCGCAGTCAATTTGCGAATTTTGCCGCAAAAATACAAAAAAACACCCCCGACTGCGGTTGACAACGCCGCGGCCTTAATATAAAATAATACAGTTAATTCATTCTTCAAGAGGAGGATTTACCATGGATATTATCGAAACCGCACAGGATAAAATGAACAAGACCATTGCTGTGCTCAACAGGGATCTCGGCTCCCTTCGTGCAGGCAGGGCAAACCCCAAGCTGCTTGACCGCATCATGGTGGACTATTACGGCACGCCCACTCCCATTAACCAAATGGGCACCGTCAGCTCACCCGAACCGCGTCTTCTTGTTATCTCGCTGTGGGATGCTTCAATGATCTCAGCCGCGGAAAAAGCAATTCAAAAATCCGATCTCGGCATCAACCCGTCGAACGACGGCAAGCTCATTCGCCTTGTTTTCCCCGAACTTACCGAGGAGCGCCGCAAAGAGCTTGTTAAAATCGTCCGCAAAAAAGCCGAGGAATCCAAAGTTGCGATCCGTGCAATCCGCCGCGAAGCAAACGAAACCATCAAAAAAGACTGCAAGGACGGCACTATCACCGAGGATGACCAGAAGAGGCTTGAAGAAAAGGCTCAAAAGGCCACCGACAATGCCATTAAAGAAATTGACCGCATTGCAAGCGAAAAAGAGAAGGAGCTTCTTGCCGTTTGATGAACATACTCGGTTATCCGCTTGATCGGGCCGCTGCAATTCTTGAGCGTGCGGGCTACCGCGTTGAAACGGTCGAGGCACGTTCACGCAAGGGCGTTGAAGGCGACTCCAAACGTGTTGTGCGCTGCCTTCCCCTGCCCGGTCGCAGCATTCCGACAGTTCAGCTTGTGTTTTGTGAATTCAAAACAAACGTCGATTCCCTCCGTGCGGAGGATACGGCGGACGCTGAATCAACCCATTGAGAATATGCGGCTGCTGCAGGTTCTCGGCTTGCAGCAGTCTTGTTATCGTATTTTTATGATACTGCCCGGGCGTGGTGCCTGTTCCGGCCTCTTTTATGTTTTATGAAGATTTATCCCAAATTCACAAATGAAGAACTTGCCGCACTTTCACTCGGCGGCGAACTGCCGCACCATGTCGGCATAATAATGGACGGCAACGGCCGTTGGGCAAAGAAACGCCTGCTTCCGCGCAGTGCGGGACACCGTGCGGGAATGGAATCCCTGCACCAAATCGTCCGCACAACGCATTCCCTCGGAATCGAGGCTCTCACGGTCTATGCATTTTCAACCGAAAACTGGGCTCGCCCCGCAGCCGAAATCGATGCATTGTTCAAGCTCCTCTCCGAATATTTTTATAAAGAAATCGACGAGCTGAATCTGAACGGCGTCCGAATACGCACCCTCGGCGAGCTTTCGGCATTTAAACCCGGACTCCGTTCCCTCATGGAGGATGCCGTTGAAAGAACAAAGCATAACACCGGCCTCTGTTTCAATATCGCCGTTAACTACGGCAGCCGTGACGAAATCGTTCATGCTGTCCGCCGCATTGCAGCGGAGGGCATTGCACCCGATGCCGTTACCGAGCAAACAATAGCAGACAGGCTTTATACGTCAGGACTGCCCGAACTTGATCTCATCATCCGCACCGCCGGTGAGGAGCGTTTGTCCAACTTTTTGCTTTGGCAGGCCGCATATGCCGAGTTTGTTTTTTCAAAAACGCTGTGGCCCGATTTCACTCCCGAGGTTTACTTTGGTTGCCTGCGCGAGTTTTTGAATCGAACCCGACGCTTTGGCCGTGTGCTTTGATTTTGCGGAAGTTTTGTTCAGGTTTGCGCTGTTTTGCGGCTCCTTTCAGCGCAGCCGCAGAATAATTTTGATTTAAGGATTTTGTTTTATGAAAGATTTGCCTGTTCGCACTTTAATCGCCGTTCTGTTAATCGGTCTGCTCTGCCTCGTTGCTTGGTTCGGGGGCTGGGTTCAGGCGGCTGTTCTCGGACTTTTCACAGTTGCAGCTGTCTATGAAATGTTCACGATCTTTGTCAAAAGAGGAATTCGCCCCGCCGTGCTTCCGCAAATTCTGCTCGGCGGCTCAATGTTCGCCGTAATGTATAAATTCGGCGCAAGATTCATTCTTCCGATGGCGGCTGCCGCATTTGTTGCAATCATGGTTGAAAGAATCCTTAACGCGCGGCGCACAAATGAAGATCTTATCGCTTCGCTTGCGCTGCTCGTCTACCCCGTGTCTCTGCTTGCCTGCTTCGGACTTGTCGGGTTCGGCCGAAACGATATTTCGCGTGCAGCATTCCTTTGCATTTTTGCCGGTCCCTGCATGGCTGACAACACCGCATACATGGTCGGTTCGCTGTTTGGCAAGCACAAACTCTGTCCCTACATCAGCCCTAATAAAACTGTTGAGGGCGCAGTAAGCGGCGTTGTCGGCGGTGCTCTCGGCGGCGTTATTGTCTATTTTGCTCAAAAACTCTGGGGACTTGACGTTTCTCTCGTTACTCTTATTGCAGTATGCTTCATCGCGGGCATCGTTGGGCAGTTCGGAGATCTGCTTGCATCCACATTCAAACGCTGGGCAGGTGTTAAAGATTACAGCAATCTTTTCCCCGGTCACGGCGGCGTGATGGACAGATTGGACAGCGCAATGGTCGCTGCGCCAATCGTTGCGGTCGCATTTGCATTTTTCATTTAATATGCATCAAGCGGATGCCGAACAGTCGGTCTGCTGATTGCCGCAGCCCGCTGCAAAGGCGGCTTGTCCGCTCCGTTGTTGTTTATGGATTTTTCCATTGGGCTCAGCTGCGGATTCGGCAGCTCGCAGAAAAACTTCTCGTTGTACGGAGGATCAACAAATGAAAAAAATCGCCGTTTTCGGTTCAACCGGTTCAATCGGAACACAAACTCTCTCCGTTGCAGGCTTTCACCCGGATGAATTCGAAGTTTATGCAATAGCTGCGAACAAAAACGCAGAGCAGGTGATTCGCAGCGCAAATGAGTTTCACCCGAAGTTCATCGGCATGTATGACGAAGCCGCCGCACGCGAAGTTTCCGAACGCTGCCCCGGCATCACTGTTGTTTCGGGCAGCGAAGTAAACTCGCTTGCGGCTCTTTCCGAAGTTGACATTGTTGTGAACGGTGTCAGCGGCTTTGCAGGACTGTTCCCGCTGCTTTCCGCACTCCGTGCAGGAAAAACCGTTGCGCTTGCAAATAAAGAAAGCATCGTTTGCGGACATGTTGTTGTGAACCGCGCTCTCGCTGAATTCGGCGGGAGAATACTTCCGGTTGACAGCGAACAGAGTGCAATTTTTCAATGCCTCGCCGCAGGCCGCAAGGAGGATGTTCGTTCGCTTATTCTGACAGCATCCGGGGGTATGTTCCGCAACGCTTCGGCCGATGAACTTGCCCGTGTAACGCCGCAAATGGCGCTCCGTCACCCCACGTGGAGCATGGGCGGAAAAATCACGATTGATTCATCCACGCTGTTCAACAAGGGACTTGAGCTTATGGAGGCCGGGTGGCTGTTTGATATTGAACCGAATCGAATCGAAATCCTTATTCACCCGCAGTCCGTTGTGCATTCGATGGTCGAATTTTGCGACGGTGCAGTGTTTGCGCAGATGAGCCCTCCCGATATGCGCCTTGCGATTCAGTATGCGCTCACCTACCCGCACCGCATCACATCTCAGCTTCCGCGGCTTGACCTTGCAGAGCTGCATTCGCTCACGTTCGAAAAACCCGACTGCAAACGATTCCCCGCAATTCCTCTTGCATATGAAGCTTTCCGCGACGGTGGCAGTCTGCCCATCGCCTACAATTCCGCCAACGAAACGGCCGTTGAGCTTTTCGTTCGCGGCTGCATCGGTTTTACCGACATTGCAAAATGTGTTGAATACTCAATGGAAAGAATTCCCCGTGAAAAAATCGGCTCCGTTGACGACATACTTTATCTTGACAAAGAAGCCCGCAGGTTGGCCTGCGAATGCTTCGGAAAGGAAACATTATGACAATTGTTTACATACTTCTTGCGATACTCATTCTTGAGCTGCTGATTTTCCTGCATGAGCTCGGTCATTTTACGGCGGGCAAACTGCTCGGTTTCCGCATACTCGGCTTTTCGCTCGGATTCGGTCCGGCTCTTTTAAAATTCAAAAAGGGCGAAACCGAATACTCTCTTCGTGCATTTCCCGTGGGTGGTTTGTGTCAGTTTGACGGTGAAGATGAAGAAGCCTTGGAGAACGACCCGCGCCGATTCAACGCTCAGCCCGTTTGGAAGCGTTTTATTGTTATTCTTGCCGGTCCGTTCATGAATATACTCACCGCCTTTCTTATCGCGTTCGTGTTCTATCTCTGCAAACCGATGCCGGTTTACGCTGTTGACCCTGTTACGCATTACGAGGTTCCGATCGTTGCTTCAGTTAAAGAAAACAGTCCCGCAGAAAAGGCCGGATTGAAAAACGGTGACGTCATTATTGCAATCAACGGTCAATATCCGACCGAAACGGCTGACACGGACATTTACTCCTCTGTTTCCGCACTTATCGGTGCCGCAGGCAATGATTTTGTTATGACTGTTGAGCGCAGCGGAGCGCAGCTGGATCTTGCCGTCAGCGACGCCTTCAACTCAACTGAAAACAGAACCGTCATCGGCATAACGATAAGCGGGCTTGTTGAGGACTACCGGCATTTGAACGTTCTTCAGGCGGCAGCAGGTTCCGGGGAATACCTCGTTCTAATCGTGAAAGCAACAGCCCAGGGCATTGCGGGCATGTTCAAACACGGCATACACAGCGGAGATCTTTCCGGCGTTGTCGGAACGGTCGGAATCATGGTTGATGTTGCGCGGGAATCAATGATTAATCTTGTCAATATCGCTGTGATCCTTTCGCTCAGTCTCGGGTTGTTCAACCTTATTCCGTTCCCCGCACTCGACGGCGGAAGGCTGCTGTTCCTTTTGATAGAAGCAATTATTCACCGTCCGCTGAACCGCAAGGTCGAAGCAATCGTAAACGGTGTTGGACTCGCCCTGCTGTTCACACTTATGATAGTTGTTACAATCAGCGACGTTGTGGGACTTTTCAGATAGTGCGGATTGCAGTGCATTGTTCGTAAAGATTCAAAGAGGTCTGATATGAAACTTCTTATTCTTGTCGGCAGCGGTGCTGTCGGAAAGATGACCGTCGGGCAATCAATCATGAGAAAAACGGCGCTGCGCCTTTTCCACAACCATATGATGATTGAACCCGTCATTGAGATTTTCGGCGAGTATAACCACTCCGTTGTTGCAAAACTTCGAAGAACGATTTTTGAAGAGTTTTTGAAAACCGAACGGGAAGGGTTGATTTTTACCTATATGTGGGCTTTCGATTGCCCTGAGGACGGCGATTACATTCGTTCCGTTGCGGAGCTTTTTCGCTCACAAGGCGCAGAAATCTATTGTGCAGAGCTTGTTGCGCCTCAATCCGTCAGGCTTGAACGAAACCGAACGGAAAACCGCTTGCGGCATAAGGCCTCCAAACGCGATTTGAATTTTTCTGAGGAAAGGCTGCGGCATGAGGACAGCAAGTACCGCTTGGTAAGCAATCCCGGAGAGATCCCGTTTGAGAACTATATTCGAATCGACACATCCGAACTCAGCGCGGATGAAACCGCGGAAAGGATAATCGACGCATTTTCAATTCCGCAAACCTGTCAAACCGGCAAGGAATGATTCACCGCTCGACGCATTAAATTATATATGGCGAAACAAATATCGGCAGCCCCTTAGACAGGGAACTGCCGATGTTTTCAGTTGCTTATGTATATACAAATCACACCGAGGCTTCGGCAGCAGTCGCCGATGGACGCGCTGACCCGATTTCGGTAAACAGTTTTTTGAATGCCGTAACCCTGCTTTCTTTTTTAAAAATCACTGCATTCATCCCGTCCGCAACTGCGGTCACGGCATTTTTTGCGGTCAAAATCGGTATCTCCGGAAGTTCGCGGCTGAAACACTCCGCAAGGCCGAATTGCAATGCGCCGCCTCCGATTAACGTTATTCCCGTATCAAGAAGGTCGGCGGCGGCCTCCGGCTGCAAAGCCTTCACGGCATCCTTAACAAAGCGAATGAGCGCCGTTTGCCCTCTTTGTGCAGCCGCCCGCAGCTCCGCGCCGTTTGCGCGTACCGTTTGCGGCAAACCGTCGTCGGCCGAACGCCCCTCAATATCAAAGCTCAGTTTATTCAGGTTCTGTTTAATTATTTCCGCCATGCGCTCACCTATCAGCAGCCTGTGTTCATCGCGGAACCAATTTTGAATCGCCCTGTCCACAGCCGCGCTGCCCTCATTCGAAAACCCCTGCCAAAGCATTCCGCCGTTTGCGAATGCAGCACAAGTCATTGTTTCCGCTCCGATGTTCACAATCATATGTGCCCTGTCCGAAAACAAATCCGCATCAGCCCCTATTGCACCCATCAAAAGCGGATCATGCACCTGAAGCGCACGAAATCCCGCAAGACGTGCCGCCTGTTTGAGAGCATTTTGCTTCACCGTGGGCAGCATATGCGGTATCGCTGCATGCAGCTCAATCGATGCCGTTGTACGCTTGCCGGTTTTTTCACATGCAAGCCGACCGAGCAGCAGCGCAAGCATACGCGTGTTTGCCGCCGCACCATCGCGAACAGGCCGAATTACACCGCTGCGATGCAGCAGTGCTGCATTGCCCGCTGCGGCAACCGTGAGTTTTGCTCCCGCTTCAAGAGCGATTGCCGTTTCCTCCGCCGCAACTTGCCCCCGAGCAACACATTTAATGCATTTTGAACCTATATCCGCTGCAAAAACAGTTTTGAACATCTTTGAACGACCTCCGAAACAATTCCTTCTCGGCACGGGGAATGCATTCAGTCTTTGCACTCCCTGTCCCTATAAGAAATTATTCCCTTTTTTGCAAAGAATAACCCGTTCCGATTCAAAAATTTTCGGTTTTTTTGGCTTTTTACGGCAAAGCAAAGTGTTCCGCACCGCCGAGTTGCCGCACACGGCAGAAACCTTTCTCACTTACTCTATTCGATACGTTCGTAAAAACCGTGTGGTAATATCCCTATTTTTTTAAGCATTTTGTACAGTACAGGAATCGGCATACCGATAACCGTGAAATAATTGCCCCGAATTTCGCGGACAAACATGCCGAACGGCCCCTGTATGCCGTAAGAACCCGCCTTGTCCAGCGGGTCGCCCGAATTCACATAATCCGTTATCTCGTCGGGAGACAGAGTTTCAAACGTGACCTCCGTAATGCTGCATTCAGTTTGAATTTCCTCTTTTCCCTGAATGCTGCATTCGGTTTGAATTTCCGCTTTTTCCCGAATGCTGCATTCGGTTTGAATTTCCTCTTTTTTCCGAATGCTGCACTGAGCGGCGGCGCTTTCATCAGGGATATCCGCAATCACGGACACTCCGGTGAAAACTCTGTGGGTTTTTCCGGACAGCATTGAAAGAATGCGCACTGCATCCTCCGCATCTTTGGGCTTGCCGATAATCACGGGCTTTGTCTCCCCATCCTTTTGAAAAGCAACGACCGTGTCGGATCCGATAACCGCAAAATCTCGCCGCCCCGCCGCAGAAAGACGGTCAAACACCTCTTTCGCCTTGCGAAGCGAAAGAGCACGAACAAAACTCTCCGGGTCATTTTCATCAATCGTTTCATCAGCATTGCTGACAATAATCTCATAGTCATATCCGCACATTGTCAGCAGCTCGCGCCTGCGCTGTGAGCCGCTTGCAAGAACAAGTTTCATAGTCATTTTCCTTACGTTGTATAAATTTCGGAATACTGTATACGCGGTTCGCACGTATTTGTCGCATTTTACATTTTATTGTCAAATCAGACTTTTTCAATACGTCTCGTTCTGCGTTTGCCTTCGGGCAGGGCTATAATACCAGTATTGCCGATGTATTTCAAGGGCTGCTTCCCCGTTTTAAAAAAATTCAAAATTTTTTTCATTGAAGTGGTGAAAGGTGTTGATTTGTGGGGCGATTGATGATATAATCAACACACATCCCACGATACGGGTAATGCATTACATAGTAAACGCCGAATCCGGCTTATTCTGCAATAAAGACCATCAATTCCGCGCTTTTTTGCAGAAATGCGGATTTTCGGTGTACTCAATCGAAATTAAGGCGGTGTCGATATGCTGTTGGGGCAATCCAGAAACAATTTGGACTCCAAGGGGCGAATTTTCGTCCCCGTTAAGTGGCGTCCCGACACCTCCGATCACGTTGTTGTTCTTATCGGATTGAATCCTGCCGATGTCAAAAAGGAAGAAAGATTCCTTCAGATTCTTCGGTACGAAAAGTTTGTTGAATTTGCAAAGGATCTAACCTCCTCGCGTCCCTCCGATTTATCCCTCATGCGTGCCAAGCGAAAGATCTTTTCAAGCGCGGAAGAGTGTACCCTTGACAAGCAGGGACGCATACTGATTCCGCAATGGCTTGCAAAGTATGCAAACCTTAAGGATGAGGTTCTGCTTTGCGGCGTTGAAGATCGCATTCTCGTTTGGAATCCCGATGATTTCGAGGCAGCGGAAGCCGACTACACGCTTAATGAGCTTTGCTCCGATGTTCAGAATTATTCCGATAAAACTCCCGGTAATTCTTCTGCGGCATCGCTCATATCATCCGCATTCGGAGGTTAATAAAAGATGCTCAATGATATAAACACAAGCTCTTATCACACCCCAATAATGCTTCCGCAGGTTCTGTCCCTGCTGCGTCCGGAACGCGGCGGAACATATGTTGACGGAACGCTCGGCGGCGGCGGTCACAGCCTCGGAATTTTGCGTTCACTCCCTGTCGGCGGCAGATTGTTCGGCATTGACCGCGACGGCGAAGCTATCGCCGCAGCCTCCGCAAGGCTTTCGGTTTTTCCGAATTTCACGGCTGTTCGCGGCAATTTTTTTCAACTTACCGAACTGCTCAATGCCCGCGGAGTCAACGGTGCGGACGGAATCCTGCTTGATCTCGGCGTCAGCTCGCATCAGCTCGACGATGCGGAGCGCGGATTTTCATACGGAAGCGAGGCGCGGCTCGATATGCGAATGGACAAATCCGCTCCGCTCAGCGCACATGATGTTGTAAACGGCTATGATACAGCTGCGTTGACACGAATCATACGCGACTACGGCGAGGAACGCTTTGCCTCACGCATTTCAAATGCGATCGGTGCGGCGCGTGCGGACAAGCCCATTGAAACAACAACCGAACTTGCCGAAATTATCAAAAATGCAATACCGGCGGCGGCAAGGCGCGACGGGCCGCATCCGGCAAGGCGAACGTTTCAGGCAATTCGAATTGAGGTCAACGGTGAGCTTGCGGGACTTGAACAAGCGGTGCGCGATGCAATCCGCTTTCTGAATCCGGGAGGAGTAATTGCTGTCATAACTTTTCACTCTCTTGAAGACCGAATCGTTAAGAACGTTTTCAAGAACCTTGCAAACCCCTGCACCTGCCCGCCTAATGCGCCCGTTTGCGTATGCGGACTTAAGCCCGAGGTTGCAATACTTACCAAAAAGCCGCTTGTTGCGGATGATACCGAATTGGATTTGAACTCAAGATCGCGCAGCGCAAAACTCCGCGCAGCGCAGAAACTCATAAATACGACGGGGGACGAATAAAATGGCAAAGGATTCAAGATTTAACGGCAGAACTGTTGAAGAAATGCGTGTCTATGCGCCAAACAACGGCTCATTGGCATACAAAAGCGATTATCTTTACGACACAAGGCTTGCAGCGGCTCAACCCAAGCGCAGACAGGAAACTGCCGCGCCCGCAGAAACCCAGCCAAAGATTCGCCCGCAGAAAACGCGCATTCCGCTTTCCGTCACGCTGCGTGAACGCAAAGTCGGAATTAAGCTGACTGCTTTCCTTTTTGTTGCGTTGATCGCAATGTCCGCGCTTTTGGTAGTTCTCCGTTTTGAGCGCATTGCCGGAGTTCAGCGCGACATCAACGAAATCAATGCCGACATAGCCGCCGCCCAGCGCGGGTTCGGAGAACTTGACATGGATCTCAACTCCTCCATCGACCTTGAAGCGGCACGACTCGCTGCCGAAACCGCAGGCCTGCACCCGAAAAAATAGCGGTAAACGGCGGACGAAAACGCCTGCCGATAAAACGGAGTCCGCCGCGCGCACGCAAGCGGTGATCGGCAGAAAACGAAATATATCCTTTGTTCGTTTTCTGAGCCGACCGGCGTTTGTCATATATATTCGGAGGTAATTCTGCAATGAGCATCACAGCCGTTCCCCCCGGCAAAAAACATCGCAAAAAGAATAAAAAAGCACAAAAAGCCCTGAAACCGCAATGGTCAACATACAAGCGGATTGCATGGCTTTTGCCTGTTTTTGCTTTATTTTTTCTCATCCTCCTTATTCGCATTTTCTGGCTTCAGGTTATTGACGCAAAAGAGCTTCAGCAAAAGGCATTAAGCCAGTGGACGCGCCCGACAACCGTTACGGCCGAACGCGGCATGATAATCGACTGCAACGGGCAGACACTTGCCAAAGACGGCCCCGTTTACAAAATTGTGATATGGCCGAATTCCATTTCCGAAAGCGACAGAGTTCGTGTTGCCACGGAACTCAGTCGTGTTCTCGACCTTAACTATGAAAAAGTTCTTGAACGAGTTTCAAGCAAAAAGCTTCGTGAGTTTGTTCTCAAACGGCAGGTGAGCAAAGAAGCCTGCGACGAAATCCGCAGTTTGCAGCTTGGCGGCGGTGTCGGAATTTCACCGGACACAAAGCGCTATTATCCGTTCGGCACTCTGCTTTCACAAACCATTGGGTTCACAAGCACGGACGGAACCGGGCAAAGCGGGCTTGAGCTGACATACAACAAGTATCTCACCGGCAAGGACGGCGAACGTATTGCCGAAACGGACAGCAGGGGAAACCAAATTGCCGACAGTATGATTCAGGAGTTTCCGCCCACGGACGGTTCAACACTGAAGCTTACCGTTGATGCAAACATTCAAAGTTACCTTGAAAACGCGCTTGCCGAAGCTGTTCAGGTCAACAATGCAAAAAATGCACAGGGAATCATCATGGATGTCAGCACCGGTGCCATCGTTGCAATTTCAACAAAACCCGACTATGACCCGAACTCCCCTCCGAGGGACGACATGCAGATGCTTGCCGAGCTTTCCCGCAATCGCATTGTAACCGATGCATACGAACCCGGTTCAACTTTCAAAATCCTTACCCTTGCGGCAGCACTCGATTCCGGAAGTACTCATCTTGAGGACAGTTTCTACTGCAACGGCGGTTATATTGTAAACGGCGAACGCATCAAATGCTGGAAACATGCCGGCCACGGCTCCCAGAACCTGACCCGCGCCACGGAAAATTCCTGCAACTGCTGTTTCATGAAACTCGCCTTGACAATGGGTACCGAAAAGTTTTATGATTATCTTTATGCGTTCGGCCTTGGGCAAAGCACGGGCAGCGGACTTGTCGGTGAAAGCGAAGGCATCGTAACTCACCAGAAACACGTTACCCAAAACGATCTTGCACGCATCGGCTTCGGGCAAAGCATTGCCGTGACGCCGATTCAGCTTGCAAGCGCAGTCTGTGCCGCAATCAACGGAGGCGAACTGCACACACCCTATATCGTTGACGAAATCATATCGGCCTCCGGTGAAACGGTATTCAAGGCCGATACGTCCCCCGTTCGCAGGGTCATCAGCGCGGAAAGCTCCGCATACGTTCGTCAGATACTGCAAAGTGTTGTTGATAACGGAACGGGCAAAAACGCAAAGCTTGCAAACTACACCGTCGGCGGAAAAACGGGAACGGCGCAGAAATACGACGAATACGGCCGCGTATCCTCGGGAAATTATATCTGTTCATTCATCGGATTCGCTCCCGCGGACGAACCCCGTTATCTCTGCCTCATCCTTGTTGATGAGCCTCGTGTAAGTTCAATCTTCGGCAGCACGGTTGCCGCACCTTTCGTTCGCCGTGTGCTTGAAAATGTGTTGACGCTGAAGGAAGTTCCCGGATTGACCCCGGAAACAAGCTATCAGACGGTTCAGCTGCCCGACCTTGTCGGAATGTCCGCGGCTGACGCTTCCGCACTGCTTGCGCAGTACGGACTTGAGGGCATTTTCGAATGCGATGCGGTTGTAACAATGCAGGTTCCGGCAGCGGGTCAAAGCGTTGTTATCGGCTCGTCCGTTCTGCTGTACACCGGACTTGAGGGTGTGAACACCGCCGAACCGACCGATGAACCGTATTATGTTACCATGCCGAGTCTAATCGGGAAAACCGCGCTCCAGGCGCATGATGAGCTCAAACAGCTCGGGCTTACAATGATTGCCGACCCCGCCGATCCGTTCGGATATGTCATCGGACAAAGCATCTATGCGGGCACTCAGGTTGAATTCGGCTCATCCGTAACGGTTTATTTCGGCTATTCGACTACAGGCGGTTAATTTCCGCAACAGGCAGACTTTTTGCTGCAAAATCAATACTTGCTTTATAACAGGAGAAAAGCAATGCTTATAAGTGAACTGACAAAAAATACCGACTGCCGCATAATCGGCAGCGACTGCGACATCAGCAGAATCGAATACGACTCAAGAAAACTCACCGGCGGTGAGCTGTTTTGCTGCATCCGCGGCACTTTCAAAGACGGGCACGAATTTGCCGAAAGCGCAGTTGCCCGCGGCGCAGCCGCGCTCCTTGTTGAACGGGAGCTTCCTCTTTCCGTGCCGCAAATTATTGTGAAAAACTCACGTCATGCAATGGCCGAACTTGCAATTGAGTTTTACGGTCATCCGCTTGACGGAATCCCTGTCATCGGCATCACCGGCACGAACGGCAAAACGACAACAACATACATGATAAAAGCGATCGCCGAAAAGGCGGGCTATAAAGTCGGACTGATCGGCACGATTCGAAACCTTATCGGCGACAGAATCATCCCCACCGACCGCACCACACCGGAAAGCGTTGAGCTTCAGCGTGTGTTCAGGCTTATGCGCGACGAGGGTGTTCAGCTTATCGTGATGGAAGTCAGTTCGCACGCATTGGATCAGGACAGGGTTCACGGAATCGAGTATCTCATAGGCGGATTCACGAACCTTACGCAGGATCATCTTGATTATCACAAAACTTTTGAAAATTATCTTGCGGCAAAAAAAATTATGTTCACACGCAGCAAATTTGCCGTTATGAATGCTGATGACAGCCACAGTGCGGAGCTGCTTCGCGGAATCAATATTCCAAGCATCACATACGGCATTCGCTGCGAAAAAGCCGATGTTCGCGCTGCCGACATTGAAATCTGTGCGCGCAACATCGAATTTGAAATGCTGACGCCGAACGGAAACAAGCAAATCAATGTCTCTATCCCCGGGCTTTTCAATGTTTTTAACGCAATGCTTGCGGCATCGGTCTGCATGAAACTCGGAATTGATTTGGACACCATCGCGGAAGGGCTGAAAAACGTGAAGGGCGTTTCCGGCAGGATGGAATCCCTTCCTGCGGAAGGCTTTGATTTTTCCGTTATACTGGATTTTGCACACACACCGGACGGACTGTCCAACCTGCTCTCTGCCGTTCAGGGTTTTGCCAAAGGACGCGTCATTGCCGTGTTCGGCTGCGGAGGCGACAGGGATAATGCCAAACGTCCGATAATGGGTGCAACGGCGGCAAAACTTGCAGACTTCTGCGTTGTAACATCCGACAATCCGCGCACGGAAGATCCGACGCGCATCATCAACATGGTGCTTGAAGGTGTGCGCAGCGAAAAAACGGAGTACGTTGTTATTGAAAACCGCCGCGAGGCAATACGTTACGCACTGAATATTGCAAAGAAGGACGATGTGGTTGTTCTTGCAGGCAAGGGCCACGAGAACTATCAGGAAATCAACGGCATCAAGCATCCGTTCGATGAAAAGATAATCGTTGCCGAAATTCTTGAAGATATGCGCTGCGGGCGCAAATAATTCCGTATTCGGCACAGTTTTGCGCATCGGGCCGTTTCGGTTCCGTGCAAAGAAAAAATATAAGAGGTTCGTATTATGCAAAAGATGATTTTCGCTTTCATAACCGCCGCAGCAGCGGTCATGCTCATTTCTCCCCTGTTCATTCCAATGCTCCGACGACTCAAGTACGGGCAGGTTGAACGTGCCGAGGGGCCGCATGCACATTCCGCAAAGGAAGGCACTCCGACAATGGGCGGCATTATGTTCATAATCGCGATCATTATTGCAGTTGCGGCATTCAGCATATACGGCATTGCATTCGATTTTTCGGTTCCTGCCGTGCTTATCATGCTTGCGTTCGGGCTTGTCGGCTTTCTTGACGACTTTATAAAAGTCAAGCGCAAGCGCAATCTCGGTCTCCGCGCATACCAAAAAATTATCGCACAGCTTCTTCTGTCCTTTGCAGCGGCGTACTATGCCTATAAAAGCAGTTTTATCGGCTCAACATTGTATGACCCGATTTTCGGCAGCATCGAACTCGGCGGATGGTACATTCCCTTTACGATGTTCATGATAATTGCCGTTGTCAACAGTGCAAACCTGACCGATGGCTTGGACGGTCTGCTTTCCGGCGTATCGCTGATTTACAGCATTGCAATGGGTGTGCTTTTTCTCTATTTTGCAAAAGTTTTCGACGGCAGCTTCATTAACGAACCCCGTTTCGTTGCAAACCGCGACGGAATGCTTTGCATGAGCGTTTTTGCGTTTGCGGTCGCCGGCGGCTGCCTCGGCTTTTTGAAGAGCAACAGCTATCCCGCAAAAGTCTTTATGGGAGATACAGGCTCAATGGCACTGGGCGGCGCAATGTCCGCAATGGTCATTTACAGCCGTTCCCCGTTCCTCTTCCTGCTGATGGGCGTATGCATTGTTGCCTCCGCCGTAAGCGTTGTGCTGCAGGTCGGCTCGTTCAAACTGCGCCACGGCAAGCGCATATTCAAAATGGCACCTCTTCATCACCATTTTGAGCTTTTGGGCTATCCCGAAACAAAAGTCGTTTCGGGATACATGATAGTGACCGCACTTGCCTGCGTTGCCGCACTCGCACTGTTCCTTTGATAGAGCAAACAAATCCGAGTTTGTTATATCATGCAGCATAACGCTGCATTGCAGAATTCCCACAATGATGGGTTCCTGCGGTTCGGGCGAACCGTTTTGAACACATAGCCGCCGTTCGGCGCCGAAAGTCGTGATTTTTGTTGGCACTTGGCACGACTGATAATGATACCGGGTTTTTAAGAAGGAGCATCGGCACACTTCTCAAAACCCCGCTGCGCCGAACGGCCGCATCTAAAAAGACTGCACTGCCGCAGATACGAATTTGTTCCGCAGGCAGCTTAATTCACCGAATAAAACCTATAAACAACGAAAGGACGCGATTCGATATGAAAAAAACCGCACTGATCGTCGGAATGGCAAAAAGCGGCATTTCGAGCGCAAAACTGCTTTACAGAAACGGGTATAACGTTATCATTAACGATATGAAACCTGTCATTCCCGGGCTTGAGGAAGCCCTTTCCGGCATTGAATACACCGACAAACTCGGCGAAGCTCCCGAAACACTTTTGGACGGAGTGGACCTGATGATTATTTCCCCCGTTATTCCGATTTTCGCTCCATTTGTCCGCAAGGCACAGAGCCGCGGCATTGAAGTTATCGGCGAAATTGAACTCGGTTATCGTTATTGCAGCAGAGGAACGCATTTTGTGTGCATCGGCGGCACGAACGGAAAAACCACAACCACTGCGCTTACCGGCGAAATATTCAAAGCAAACGGCGAAGGTCAAACGTTTGTTCTCGGCAACATCGGCATTCCAATTACCGAACATGCATCCGAAACGCGCCCGGGCGACACCGTTGTTGCGGAAACCGCCGCGCTCCAGCTCGAAAGCATCCGTGACTTTCATGCCGATGCAGCCGGGCTTTTGAACATCACCGAGGATCATATCAATCGGTTCGGCTCGATGGAAGCGTACATTGCGGCCAAAATGCGCATTTTTGAAAACCAGACCGAACAGGATTTTGCCGTTCTGAATGCGGATGATCCAATTGTTTCGGCCGCGGAAACAAAAGCAAAAAAGCTTTACTTTTCAAGGCTGCATGAGGTTCGGGACGGCGCCTTTGTCCGCAGCGGCATCATCATCTTCCGCATGAACGGAGTTGAAACGCAGCTTATTCCCGCAAACGAACTCGGCATCATCGGTGCACATAACCTTGAAAACGCGCTCTGTGCGGTTTGCCTTGCTATGTCCATGGGAGTAAAGCCTGATGTCGTCTGCAATGTTTTGAAATCATTCAAAGGTGTTGAGCATAGAATTGAATACACACGCTGCCTGAACGGAATCACTTTTTACAACGATTCAAAAGGCACAAACCCCGAATCCACCGTTAAAGCCGTTGAAGCAATGACAAAGCCGACAGTGCTTATGCTCGGCGTCGGTAATTATGATAAGCAAAGTGATTATCGTCCCGTCTTCCGCGCCTTCAACGGAAGAGTTAAGGCTGTTGTTGTAAACGGTTCGAACACCGAAGCTATCATGCGTGCGGCCAAAGAGGAAGGGTTTAAAAACATCTACCCCTGTTCGGATGATTTCCGCGCACTGATACTGAAAGCAGCATCCCTTGCCGAACCCGGCGATGCAGTGCTGCTCTCCCCCGCCTGCGCAAGCTGGGGCATGTTCGACAATTTTGAACAGCGCGGTGACATATTTAAGGAAATAGTAAACTCACTCTGAGGCGGTTTTGATTCACGCCCATCGGGCTTGAGTTTCCGCCGAAAAATGCCGCATTCTGCCCGAAACGGTCCCTCCCGTTTCGGAATAATCGATAAGAGAGGTTGAGATGGAAAGCAACGCAACACATATTCGTTCCACCGAAAGGCGCGGCGGCAGTTCTCCCGCCGCTGCACCCGTGCCGACAATGCGCCCGCGCAGACACGGCATGGACTACTTGCTTTTTCTTACAGTTGCGGCAATCTGCGCATTCGGCGTTGTTATGCTGTTTTCCGCAAGCTATTATTATGCCCAGTCCTTTCAGGGCGATGGGTATTACTACGTAAAAAAGCAGCTTATCTTCCTTGCAATCGGCATTCCCGTTATGTTCGGGCTTTCGTTCGTGGATTACAAATTCTACCGACGCTTTGCATGGATGGCATATCTGCTTATAATCCTGCTCCTTATTGCCGTTCTTCTTTTCGGCAAAAACCTGCAGGGCGGACAGCGTTGGCTTAAAATCGGTCCGCTGCAATTTCAGCCTTCCGAACTTGCAAAGTTCATAATCGTTATTTGCATGGCAAAATACATGACGGATCATCATGAGGATATGCCGTCGTTCGTTCGTGGGCTTTTGCCGATGGCTGCACTGCTTGTCGTTCCCGCCGTGTTGATTTATTTTCAGCCGAACGTTTCCATGCTCATAATCCTTTGCATTGTGTTTGCGATCATGCTTTTTATCGGAGGAGCGGATCTGAAATATCTCAGCATTGCGGCACTTATCGGCGGAGCTGCTCTCGTTGTTCTTTTGTTTGCTGCGTCATATCGCGAAAGCCGTATAACGGCATGGCTTGATCCTTGGGGCAACAAAAGCGATGCCGGCTATCAGATCGTTCAATCGCTTTATGCATTCGGCAACGGCGGGTGGTTCGGTCAGGGGCTTGATGCAAGCCGTCAAAAGCTCCTGTTTTTGCCTTATCGTGAAAGTGACTTCATTCTTTCCATCATTGCCGAGGAACTCGGCTTTGTGACTGTTGCACTGTTAATTGCGGCCTACTGCTTTATTATCTACCGCGGCATTCGAATTGCGCTCTCCGTTCGCGACAGGTTCGCTTCACTTGTTGCGGCGGGGTTCTCTTCCATACTTGCCGTGCAGGTTGCGGTCAACGTTGCCGTTGTTACAAATTCAATACCCGCAACAGGGCAAACGCTCCCCTTCATCAGCTCCGGCGGTACCTCGCTTGTTATATTCCTTGCCGGCATCGGCGTACTGCTCAATATTTCACGCTATACGGAACCCCGAAAATCACGCGGAGAATCATATGGAAAACACAAAAAACAGAAACAGCGGCAGCAATAACGAACCTGAGTACGGCAGCAGGCATTCCCGCAACCGTTCTGCGGACGCTTCAGGCAATTCCGCACACGGGGCCCGCGGTGCGGCCGGAACACGTGCACGCAAGGTTCCGCACGGTGTTGAATCCGACGGGCTGGATACCCGCGCAGCGGCACCCGCACGCGGCATCAGCCACGAGGAAAAGCGGCGGAGGCAAAACAGGCGTGACATTTTCAGTTCGCTCGGAATTCTTCTTCTTATCGCATTGCTTGGGTTTTGCGGCTATACTGCCTACCGCTTTACCTGCGTTGACTCGTTCATTGTTTCCGGAAGCGGGCAATACAGTGCCGAACAGATAATCGGCCTTGCAGGTTTGCAGACGGGCAGGCATATTCTTTCCTACAACACGGATGAAATATCAAAAAACGTATCAAGCATCCCGAATTTGATCTGCACCGGCGTGCGCAGGGTTTTTCCGAATAAAATCAGTATCAATGTTGCCGATCACAATGCTGCGGCGGCCATACCCGCAGCAAACGGAACATATACGCTTATCGATGCCGAAGGGCTTGTGCTTGCAATCGGCGCGGAAAGCAGCGGTGAGCTTATCCTGCTCTGCGGCATGGCGAATATCGGCTTTGTGCATAATACCGTGATAACCGAAAAGAACCATTGTCTCCGCACCGTCACGGCAATGAAGCTGCTTGCGGCAGTAAAAGAATGTGATTTTGCAGAAAGCGTTATTGCAATTGATTTGTCCAATGCCGCCTCGATAAAGCTTGAGCTTCAGCACGGCTACACTTTTGTTCTGGATGACTGGCGATATGCGGAAGGAAATATTAAAACCGCAGCAAAGGCTTACAAACGCCTTCTCCCCGTCTATCCGAGCGGGGGGACGGTCAACATATTTAAGGATTCAACCGTTGTTGACTTCACTCCGCGCAGTTCGGCCGCATCGGTTCCGCCTGAAACGGATGCACCGCAGCAGGTGACTGCTCCGCCGAATTCAACGGACGAGCCTTGATGAAACATCGCGTTAGATTTTATAAAACAAATTAGGTTATTCTATCTTTTTTACGCAAAGTCGCTGCCCGGGTGTTGCGCATAATATTGCATATATGCTATAATGAGCATACATATATGCACCGTCCGCACACATGCCGTTTTCGTTGTGAAAATGTGACCTACCTCGCCGAAAACTGTTTTTTGGGCAGCGGATTCTGCATTTGGAGAGCTTGAATGAAACAGAGTGTTATAATCGACATCGGCAGCAGCAAAGTTCTTGCCATGGTTGTCTGCCCTGCGGCTGACGGCGCAATCATTGTTCAAAATGCCGAAGAACGTACCTACTCCGGGTATCGATTCGGTGAACTTCCGAACGCGGCCGCACTGAGTGATACACTTGAAAGCATTGCCTCTGCACTCCGCAGCTCTCAGGGAATCCGCCTTCGCAGTGCCTGTGTCGGAGTTCCCGCACCATTCACAAAGACCCTGCTCAACTCCTGCCGACAGCCTGTTGAATCCAGATCGCACCGCGTCACGGAACCGGACATCGATCTTCTGCTTGAGCAGGCGGCGGATTTCACTCCGCCGGAAGGCTTTACGCTGATGCACAGCTCGCTGTTCAACTTTGAACTTGACGGCATGGCGGCGGAACATTCGCCCGTCGGCAAGGCCGCAAAGGAAATTTCGGCGGATGCGGCGCATACCTTCGTTGACTCGGCTTTCGCCGCAGTCGTTTCGGATGCGCTTCGCTCAGCAGGCATTGCCGCCGATCCGTTTGTTTCATCGCAGTTGACAGGGGCATTGTTCACAATTCCCGAACCGGACCGCGAAAACGGTGCGATACTAATCGATTGCGGCGGTCAGCATTGTGATGTTTCACTCATATATGACAACGCTCTGCTTTGCTCCGAAAGCATCGGAATCGGCGGCGAACACTTCACGCGTGATATTGCATACGGGCTGCGTCTTCCGTTCAGCACGGCGGAAAGCATCAAACGCAGGTATGTATTCGGGCTTGATTACGGCGGCTCCGTTGAACGCGTTATGATTCCCGGAGAGGGACTTGCAACGCTCAGCTGCGGCGCAATTCAATCCGTTATCGAAGCCCGCATCGTTCAGCTTGCGGATGAAATTCAAAGCATCATCAGCGGCATTGAACAAAACGCTCGGGCGCACTTCCCCGTCTATCTCATCGGCGGCGGAATTGCGCTTATGCGCGGCGGCACGGAAAGGCTTTCCCGACTTCTCGGAAGGCGCGTGTATGTTTCCATGCCGCGGACAAGCCTTATGAACGCCGTTAACTACGCACCGGCATTTGCGCTTGCGCATTTCATGCTTTACGGCAGCGGTTCACTTGCTGTCGGCAACAGACGACTGGTGGATAATATAGTCGGCAACATCAGAGATTTTTTCGCTTACCGACAAAATGCATAGCAATTATGCAAAGATTGCCACAGTATGCACCGATTGGTTTTTGAAAAGAGCAAACCGTTCGATGCATTCTCAAAGTTTAAATCAACCGAAGACAAAGGAGGTTTTATCAATAATGGCACTTGATCTTGAACTCGATAACGAACAGGGCAATATTGCCCAGCTTAAAGTCGTCGGCGTCGGCGGCGCAGGCGGGAACGCAGTGAACCGTATGGTTGAATTTGGTCTTCGCGGTGTTGAATTTGTATCCATCAACACCGACAGACAGGCTCTATTCACCTCCAAGGCAGACATCAAGGTTCAGATAGGTGAAAAGGCAACCCAAGGTCTCGGCGCAGGTGCGGAACCTGCCGTCGGCAAGGCTGCAGCAGAAGAGAGTATCGATGAGATCAACGACGCAATTCGCGGCGCAGATCTTGTTTTCATCACCGCAGGTATGGGCGGCGGCACCGGCACCGGGGCAGCACCCATAGTTGCAAAAGCCGCCAAAGAACAGGGCATACTGACCGTTGGTGTTGTTACAAAGCCTTTCAGTTTCGAAGGACGTTCCCGCATGAGGAACGCACTTCAGGGCATACGCGATTTGCGCGAGGTTGTTGACACTCTCATTATCATTCCCAACCAAAAACTGCTTTCCATTGTCGGCAACACACCCATTAACGATGCGCTCCGCGTTGCGGACGACGTGCTCCGTCAGGGCGTTCAGGGAATCAGCGACCTTATCACCTGCCACACCATGATCAACAGCGACTTTGCGGATGTTCGCACCGTCCTTTCCGCAAAGGGCATGGCCCACATGGGCATCGGCACCGCAAGCGGCGAAGATCGCTGCACGGAAGCTACCCAGCAGGCAATCAAAAGTCCGCTGCTTGAAACAACCATTGACGGTGCAAAGGGCGTTCTCATCAACGTTGTGGGCGGACCCACTCTCGGCATGATGGAGGTTGACAATGCAACCAACCTCATAACCTCGGCTGTGGATGAAGAAGCACGCATCATTTTCGCAATGGGCATTGATGACGCAATGGGAGACGATGTTCGTGTTACCGTTATTGCAACAGGCTTTGAGTGGCCCGCAGAACTGGATAACGACCCCTCAAGGACGCGTCAAAATGCTGTAAATTCCGGCGTTCGTCCCGACCCCGACTCCCGCGACGGCAGAGGCATTCGTGTTGATACACGTCCTGCCGCTCCCGACCGTGAACAATATGATATCCGTGACGACCGCTTAAATACTCCGAACGCACAACGTGAATACGGTACTGCACCCATGCGTGACGAACCCGGCAGGCGCGACTACGTTGATCGCAGCTACAGCGACAGGCAGGAGCCCCATCGAAACCCCGCTGACTACAGCAGCGGCATTCGCGGCGGTTCAGGCTCGAACAGTGCAGAGTACGGCAGACCCGATTATGAGAGTCGCCCGGGATACGGCAACGCTCCCGCATATGAAGACAACAGAGGTTACAGCAGCTACGGCGATGAACCTCGCCCGGCAAGGCCCGCTGAGTCTTCCCGCAAAAGCACTCCCCGCGATGACCGCGACAAAAACAGCGGACTCGATTGGCCCTATTTTCTCCGTTCCAAGAAAAAGAACAACTGATTTAACAATCTGACAAAAAACCGAAAGCATCCGAACATGCAGACAGCATTCGGATGCTTTCAATTCCGTTATGCGGTTTTATTTACATCATCATTATTTGCACAAAGCAGCCGCCAGCAAAATTCGTTGTTGACAATACGATGGGCTCGGTGCTATAATCATTTTAATCGGTGGTTCATCCGCCGAAATTTAAACAAAGGGGTATACCGGAGTGACCGTGATCGACTGAGTTTTTATGCAAAGCAAAACTTTTTTTGCTGCGCTTAAAAGTGCGCAAAAGAGTTTGCGCTGTGATTCGGTTGATAACATCCCGGTGGACTTCCGCATATTTAGCAGGATAAATGCAATGCAGACTTTGTGTTTCCCTGTATGAGCTTTATAGTTCTGCTCAGAAGCGGATGTGAATGATGTTTCACGTTCCGTTTTTTATTTTCATAAAATGTGTTTTATGTGCACCTTAACGAAACCCTCCGAACCGCCCGCAGACTTCGACTTTCAGCGCATTTATAACCCGCAGGCTTGAACAACAAGGAGGTTCATATGTCCATAATTTCAGTACGCAATTTAACCTTCTGCTATGAAGGCAGTTTCGACAACATTTTTGAAAACGTAAATTTCACGATCGATACCGATTGGAGACTTGGTTTCATCGGACGAAACGGGCGCGGAAAAACGACTTTTCTGCGGCTGTTAATGGGCGATTATGCATACGAAGGAAGTATCACGGCAAGCGTTCATTTTGACTATTTTCCGTTTACCGTAACAAATGAATGTCTGACCGCTGCCGAAATCCTTCTGAATGTTTCCGGTATTGCGGAATACGATTTTTGGCGCGCCGAGCGGGAACTCGGACTTCTCGGTGTTGATGAAAGTGTGCTCCCCCGTCCGTTTGCAACGCTTTCCAACGGAGAAAAAACCAAACTGCTGCTTGCCGCACTCTTTCTCAAGGAAAACAATTTTCTGCTCATTGATGAACCGACGAATCATCTTGATCTTGACGGCAGGCGACTCGTTGCGAAATATCTCAAGAGCAAACGAGGGTTCATTCTTGTGTCGCACGACAGGGCATTCCTTGATGAATGCATTGACCATGTGCTGTCAATTAATCGCAGCACGATAGAAGTCATTCACGGCAATTATTCATCATGGCAGCGTGAAAAAACTCGGCGTGACGATTATGAACGCGGTGAAAACTCCCGCTTGACCGCCGAAATTGCCAACCTGCGCAATGCAGCGGACAGAATTGCTTCATGGTCGGACAAAATTGAAGCAACAAAAATCGGCGGCGGTCCGTGTGATCGCGGCGCAATCGGCGCAAAAGCCGCAAAGATGATGCGTCATGCAAAGGCACAGGAGAGCAGACTTGAACGCGAAATCGAAAAACGAGAGGCACTTATGCACGATGTTGAATATGACGAGCGGCTGAAGCTGCATCCCGAGCCGTATTTCAGGCAGAATCTGCTTTTATCAAAAGACCTTTCCATTTTTTACGGTGACAGATGCGTTGCAAACGGAATCAGTCTTACGCTCAACCGCGGGGACAGAATCGCGCTTGTCGGGCGTAACGGCTGCGGTAAATCCAGTTTGCTGAAGCTTTTAACCGGCCAACCAATTGCACATACGGGCACACTTGAAATCGGCAGCAGACTGACCGTGTCGTATGTGCCGCAGGATATGTCTTTTCTTTCCGGCAGCGCAGACGACTTCGCCGCAGAAAGCGAAATTGATATCACCCTGTTCAAAACGATTCTGAGAAAGCTTGATTTCAAGCGTACGCAGTTCACAAAAGATATGTCGGAATTTTCCATGGGCCAAAAGAAAAAAGTCCTGCTCGCCCGCAGCCTTTGCCAAAGAGCCAACCTCTATATCTGGGATGAGCCGCTGAACTACATTGACGTTATATCAAGACTTCAGATAGAAACGCTGATACTTGAATACAAGCCGACCATGCTGTTTGTTGAACATGACGAAGCTTTCGTCAACGATATTGCAACGAAAGTGTGCAGAATCAGTTTGAATCAATAACGCTGTTTGCCGCTGCATTCCGGCTGCTCCGTGCATTGGAGCAGGGCGACGAACGTGAAAACAGGAGCATCGTCATACGGCAATGCTCCTGTTCGTTATTTTGGTTTAATTATGTGCGTTGATTTCTGTTTATACCGCGGAATTATTTGCCGCAGCAGCAACAGCAGGGATGATCAACGGAGGACATATGCTTGATGAGGTCAACAAGCTTGTTGGAATAACCCCATTCATTGTCATACCAAGCAACGAGCTTTACGAAATGATCGTTGAGCATGATGCCGGCGGTTGCATCGAAGATGGAAGTTCTCTTATCGTGATAGAAATCGGAAGAAACAACAGCGTCCTCGGTGTATCCGATGATGCCGGCGAATTCGGGGCTTTCGCTTGCTGCTTTCATAACTGCCTTGATTTCATCGTAGGTTGCGGGCTTTTCGAGCACGCAGGTGAGGTCAACAACAGAAACGTCAATGGTGGGAACGCGCATGCTCATGCCGGTCAGCTTGCCGTTAAGAGCGGGGATGACCTTGCCGACTGCCTTTGCTGCACCGGTGCTGCTGGGGATGATGTTGTGTGCTGCCGCACGGCCGCCGCGCCAATCCTTGCGGGAAGAACCGTCAACGGTAAGCTGGGTTGCGGTGATGGAATGAACGGTGGTCATAAGACCCTCTTTGATGCCGAAATTATCGTTGATAACCTTTGCAAGAGGTGCAAGGCAGTTGGTTGTGCAGCTTGCATTGGAAACAACGTTCATGTCGGACTTGTATTCCTTGTTGTTTACACCCATAACGAACATGGGAGTTGCATCCTTTGCGGGTGCGGAGATGACGACCTTCTTTGCGCCGCCTACGAAATGCTGGCTTGCGAGTTCGGTGGTGGTGAACTTACCGGTGGATTCAACAACGTATTCTGCGCCGCATTCACCCCAGGGAATCTCCTTGGGATCCATGCAGTTATAAACGCTGATAGCTTCGCCGTTGACAACGAGCTTGCCGTTTTCAACCTTGATTTCTCCGTCAAACCTGCCGTGAACGGTGTCATACCTGAGCAGATAAGCCATGTATTCAAGGTCGATGAAGGGATCGTTGATGCCCATTACAGTAACGTCGGGATCCGCTGCTGCTGCGCGGAAAACGAGCCTGCCGATGCGGCCGAAGCCGTTGATGCCGATTTTGGTTGCCATGAGTGAAAAGCCTCCTCAAAAGATTATAAATGTTTGAATCGGAAGCCGGCGGCGAAAAAGAAGCCGGCCTTGACCTTATTATACCCCATTACGGGGAAAAAACAACTATATAATTCGGGATATTTTTTCCGAAAAAATAGAAAAAATTAACGCGCCGACAAGCCGAACCGCCTGCCGGCGGAAGGTGTCAGAAGTTCAGCTCCTCCGCAACAATATAGAGCGGACGCTGCTTAAGCTCATCGTACATGCGGTTCATGTATGCGCCCTGGATGCAGAGGAAGAGGAAAGTGAGTCCCTGAAGCAGAACAACGCCGTCAACCGCCCACAGCCATGCGGGGAATTTGACTCCGCAGCAGGCAAGCACGATGAGCGCGATAAGACCGAGACCCGCAATGATGCTTGTGAACACGCCGAAACCGCCGCAAAGCGTCAGCGGACGATCACTGAAACCAATGATTCCGTCCATTGCAAGGCGAATCATTTTTTTGAGCGTGTACTTGGTTTTTCCCGCAAAGCGTTCGTTGCGGACAAATTCAATTGGGACGGCGTCAAAGCCCATCCAGCCGCTCATGCCGCGCAGGAAGCGGTTATGTTCTCGCATTTTGAGGAACACATCCGCAACTTTGCGGTCGATAAGACGAAAATCACCGGTATCAAGCGGAATTGCGGTTGCACTCATTGACTTCAGCAGGCGGTAATATGCAGCAGCCGTGAGCTTTTTGAAGATAGTCTCTCCCTGCCTCTTGAGGCGTTTGCCGTATGCTATATCAGCACCGTTTTCCCATGCTTTGACCATTTGCTCGATAACTTCGGGCGGATCCTGCAAGTCAACGTCAATGATTATCAACGCATCACCTTTGGCAGCATCCATGCCGCAGGTTACGGCAAGCTGATGCCCGAAATTCCTGCTGAAGGAACGCACCTTGACCTGTGGATTGTTCTTTGCGATATTGCGCAGAATCTTCATTGAGCCGTCACGGCTGCCATCGTTTACATAAATGATTTCGTAAGGATAACCGATTTTTTTCATAACCGCATCCATACGGGAAAATGAGGTTTCAAGCACCTCTTCTTCGTTATAAACGGGTACAATAAGCGAAAGTGTTTTTTCCATAATTATTAACCGTTGCCCTTTATTCTTTGTTGTTGCAGCGCAAACCGCATTGCAATGATTCCGCAGCGGCGGATGCGCCGACGTATTGCTGCCTCCGCAGACCGACCGTTCCGGCCGTGTCTTGGGAGATTATACAAATTATATCCTATTTCGCCGCAGATTTCAAGCAAAAAGGGAAAAATAAGTCCGTACGTTATATTCCGTCATCAATGCCCGGGCTGAACACCGACAGAAGCATCGAATTCAAGAGTAAAAGGTTTATCCGTCAGCGCTGTATCTGTCAATACTGTTGCAAAAAGCAGATTCTCCCCCGGCTCAAGCTTCAGCATGAATGAGCCGTCTGCCGATTGCATGCTGCCGGAAGCAATGAAGGCCTCGCTGCCGCCTTCCGTCGTGTCCGCGAAAATTATGTTCACAGCACAAAAAAGAGTTTCGGGGTAGCTGTTTATGACCATGCCGTCAACGAATGTGCCGTCGCCCTCCTCGAAAACGCGAAAGTTTACAAATCGGAGATATTGCTCGAAATGCTCCGTGTCGCGAATTTCTTTTCCAAGCGCATCATAATGCATTATGCCGCCCGTAGGCGCTGCATCGAAAGTCGATGCTGCATCAAAGGTTGATGCTGCATCGGCCGTCGGATATGTACCCGCTGTCGGCTCGGCGCTGTCGACCCGGAATCCGTGAGGCGGCAATGTCACATCGGGCATAATGCTTGAGTTTTTGTCATTGCAGCCCGCTGCCGAGAGCACTAAAGCCGCAAGCAGTCCCGCGGACAGGCGCAGTGCAAAACGCATACACCCGTCCGCAATATCGTTCTTTATTTTGAAGTGTTCAAACACAGTTTTACGCATTCGCGGGAAGCTTCCGATGTTCACGAATAAGCTTTTGACGCAAATCGTACAGCCCGTCCGAATAATCGACTTTGTAAACTTGCGGGTTCATCAAACGCTTGCTTTCCTCCCAGAGGGTGTCAAGCTCCTGCTTTGCATATGCCTGAATCTGTTGAATCGTCGGACAGTTGTAAACCTGTTTTCCGTCTATGAAGATGGGCACAAGCAGCTCACGCATTGTGTAATCCGTAAGTGTCATGCGTTTATAAGTTTGTTCGGGGTGGTAAATCGTGAGCGGTTTTGTCGTGTCGAACTTTTCATCGCGCAAAGCGATAAGATCGGCAATCGCCATATGATCTTTGTCATACAGGCGATAAACGGTTTTAATGCCCGGGTTTGTGATCTTAACAGCGTTTTCGGACAATTTGATTTTCGGATAAACGACGCCGTCAATAATTTCAGCAGACATTTTGTAAACGCCGCCGAGTGCGGGCTTGTCGTCTGAAGTTATGAGCTTTGTTCCGACACCCCAAGTGTTTATGCATGCTCCCTGCATTTTCAGGCTGTTGATAAGCGTCTCGTCCAAGTCGCCCGAAACACAGATTTTTGCATTTTCAAACCCGGCTTCATCAAGCATTTTTCTTGCTTTTTTGGTAAGGTAAGCAAGATCGCCCGAGTCAAGACGAATGCCCGCCGGCTCATAACCTCTGCTGCGAAGCTCGTTAAAAACTGTTATTGCATTAGGAACGCCGCTGCGCAGCGTGTCATATGTGTCAACAAGCAGCAGACAATTTCCCGGGAAAATCTCCGCATAGGCGCGGAAAGCATCAAGCTCCGTCGGGAAGCTCATTACCCAGCTGTGTGCATGCGTGCCGAGGATGGGAATGTTGAAAAGCTGACCCGTGAGAACATTGCTTGTGCCGCAGCAGCCGCCGACAACGGCAGCACGTGCGCCGTAGTTCCCTGCATCCGGACCCTGTGCGCGGCGCAGACCGAATTCCATTACGGCATCACCCTTTGCGGCATAGCAGACGCGGCTTGCCTTTGTTGCGATAAGCGTTTGATGATTAACAAGGTTCAGCAACGCTGTTTCAACGAGCTGTGCCTCCATTATCGGTGCAATGACGCGAACGAGCGGTTCATACGGATAAACGAGGGTCCCCTCTTCCATTGCATAGATTTCACCCGTGAAATGCAGTTCGCGGAGTACGCTTAAAAACGATTCATCAAAAAGATTAAGCGAACGCAGGTAAGCAACATCGTTCTCCGAGAAATGCAGATCATTGATATATTCAACGATAGATTCCGTGCCCGCCATTACTGCATAGGAAGAATTTGCTTTTGTATCGCGGAAAAAAAGGTCAAAGACCGCTTTGTTGCCCGCCATGCCCTTTTTAAAATAGCCGTACATCATGGTCAGCTGATAAAGGTCCGTCATCATGGTCAGGTTGCGGCTGCTCATTATGCTCATTTGTGGTTGAATCCTTTCGGGGGTATTTATATGGTTAAAACTGTCGGAGATACACTGAATAATTCACTTTTCGGGAATCAATAAATCAGTTCTCGTCAGTGCTGTGTTTTTGATATTTTTTAAAAACATCATCAAGCGTTTTTTCGTCATCGATACCGACAAGGGTTTTTTCCTCCCCTTCGCCTATTTCACGCAAAATTACGTATTCGAGTTCATCGCTGTCATCATCAACCGGAAGCAAAACATAGTAGTTTTCGCCGTTGTGTTCGATAATGTCCATAATATCAAACTCTATCTCATTTTCATCCTCATCGATAAGGATAATGCTGTTATAAAGCTGTTCTTCCAAACTCTGCTCTCCTGTGTTTGTATTTTGCTCCGCGGCGACAAATTCCGCCTTATAATGCAGCAATATGCAGCGAGCAGCACAGAAAGCCGTTTAATCGGCACAATGCACTGCCGCTGCATATATCGTACGTTAAGTAAGCACTGTTCGGGCATCACACCCATAGCCGCGTGATTGCTGCCTGAATATGTTTTTGTTATGCCTTGCCGTTGCAGCCGAGAACGTCAACGATCTTATGGCGAACCATCTCTTTGATGGCAGCGCGGGCGGGCTTGAGATACTGACGGGGATCGAAGTGAGAGGGGTACTCATCGAAGTATTTGCGGATGGTGCCGGTCATTGCAAGGCGGAGATCGCTGTCGATATTAATCTTGCAGACTGCCATGCTTGCCGCTTTGCGGAGCATATCCTCGGGGACACCGATTGCATCCGGCATGTTTCCGCCGTGTTCGTTTATCATCTTGACAAATTCGGGAATGACCGAGCTTGCACCGTGCAGAACGATCGGGAAACCGGGAAGACGCTGCTCAACCTCTTCAAGGATATCGAACCGAAGCATGGGCTTTGTGCCGGGTTTGAATTTGTATGCGCCGTGGCTGGTGCCGATTGCGATTGCAAGGCTGTCAACACCGGTACGCTCAACAAATTCCTGAACCTGCGCGGGGTTGGTGTAGCTTGCATCCTCTGCGGAAACATTGACATCGTCCTCGACGCCCTCAAGCCTTCCGAGTTCGCCCTCAACAACAACGCCGTGATCGTGTGCATATTCAACGACCTGACGGGTGAGCTTGATGTTGTCCTCGAAGGAATGATGTGAACCGTCGATCATAACGGAGGTGAAACCGCCGTCGATGCAGCTCTTGCAAAGCTCGAACGTGTCGCCGTGGTCAAGGTGTACGCAGATGGGCAGCTGAGTTTCAATTTCGGCTGCTTCAATAAGCTTCATGAGATATGTGTGGTTGGCATATTTCCTTGCGCCTGCGCTGACCTGAAGAATGAGCGGTGCGTTTTCTTCTTTTGCAGCTTCGGTAATTCCCTGGATGATCTCCATGTTGTTAACGTTGAATGCGCCGATGGCGTATCCGCCGTTATAGGCCTTTTTGAACATTTCGGTGCTGGTTACGAGTGGCATTCCGGAATCCTCCTAACGAATTTATTCATTGTAAGTTAAGCGCGAACAACTCCTGCGTATCAATCAGGACAATATCATCCGCTGAACCTATTATATACCAGTGCCTGTATTAAATCAACCGCTTTTTTCCGCAAATTTGATTTATATTTTTTATACTTTTTTCAGTCTGTTTCGGTTTTTTCAATACTAACGGTGCGTAAACGCAGCAAACAGCTGTTGCTCAACCTCAGGCAAGCACGTTCGCCTTCGGCAATGCGGCACGGATTGCTGCAATGCCTTCCTGTGAAATACCCGTTCGCTGCAAATCCAGTTTTTCCAGTCCCGTCAATGTGCAAAGCACCTCGACCGCCGAATCATCAATCGGATTGCCGGACAAATCGAGTTTTTTCAGATTCACATGTTCTTCAAGAGCCGAAACATCCGTTATTGCATTGTTGTGCAGCGAAACATCCGTCAGGTTGATGAGCTCCGCAAGAGAGGAAATATCCTCAATCGAATTCATTCCCGCATACAGAACGGACAGTTTTTTCATGCCCGCCAAAGCGGAAATATCCGAAATGCTGTTATTGTATATCCACAGCCGTTCCATATTCTCAAGGCTGCGCAGCTCGGAAATATCGCTCAGCACATTATCGTGCAGGTTCAACCTGCGCAATTCGTGAAGCTCCGAAAGCGGTGAAACATCCGAAATGCTGTTATCATGCAGATACAGTTCACGCAGCTCAACGAGTTTTGAAAGCGGGCGCAGGTCGCTTATGCTGTTGCTCCGCAAACCAAGCTTTTGAAGCTTTGTAAGCTCCGAAAGCGGCTGAAGGTCATGAATCTCGTTTTCATGCGCAAGTAGTTTAGTCATATTCTTGAGCGGCGTCAGCGGATAAAGGTTGGAGATATTGTTCTTGTCAATATCCAACTCCAGCAGCTCCGTCAGTTCACTCAGGTGGGATATGTCAGAAATATTGTTCGTATCGAGGTTCAGTTTTCGCAATGCGGTAAGCTTTTCAATCGGAGATAAATCGTAAATCATGTTTTCGGAAAGATCCAGCACACGAAGATAACCGAATTTTGTTAAATCGTCAATATACATCAGTCCGCACCGCCGCAGATGCAGCTCCGCAATGCTGCTTCTGTCCGATACGCATATCGAGCCATATTTATATTTAAAGGCACGCGCGAAGTTTTCGTTATTAAATTGTAATTCTGTCTCAAACGGATTCGGTTCGTCTGCGGGCAGCGGCAAAGGCGTCTGTACAGGAGGAATATAATCGCCTGACAAAACCTGTGTGGGGTTCGGCACAGGGGAATCGGTTTGCTCGGCAGATCGCTCGGGTTTTACGGGAGCAAGGCTCTCGCCGCCGCTGCATCCGAGAATTGCGGTCGCTACGATACATATAAGCAGCGCAAAAGCAGCCGGTTTACGAAGTGCAGTCAAAACAGCAGGACCGGGGGTGCGAACCCCATTGTTCCGTGAACAATGTTGCAATGCCGATTTTGCTTTTTTATCGTCAGTTTCGTTGTTTGATTTAGATTTATACGTATTTTTTCTGTTAATCATATTCGTCCCGAACTCATGTTGTTTGTTCCCGCCGCATTCGACGCACTTTCGCAATGCCCGTTTTCGCATCAACCAATTACAGCCGTCCTGTCAAGGATCCTCGTGCCAAAGGGGAGCAGCCTTGTCGGTCGCTCCCCATGCCAAATCATCGTGCGGAATACGGCATTATCCACCGGACTTTTGCTGTGCAAAAGCTGTCACGGGTGCAAATGCCGTTCGACACTCGGAGATACTCCGGATAATTCGTGTTTTTGTGTGTAACCGCTTGCAGTTGCGGCTCGGTTCACAAAAACAGCCTTTAGGCAGAGTTTCCGTCGAACGGAGTTTTCTCAGATGACACCGATTGCCATACGCATTATGGTCAATGCATCCGAAACGGAAACACCGGGGTTGCCGTCAACATCCGCAAGCTGAATCTGCTGCTCGGTAAGCTGCATCGTGCCCATCGCATACCGCATTGCAGCCAATGCATCCGAAATGGTCACGTTGCCGTCCATATCAACATCGCCGGGAGCGTACTGTGCGCCGATATAACCGGGAATGCTGATATTATCAACCCAGCCGCAGTCGCTTCCGCTGTTGATGCTGCTGTCCTTAGAATACACCCATTCGAAGGTGTAGGAACCGGTTGTCTGAGCGGTGTATGTAACCGTTGTCCAGTCACGGTCGCCGGAGATATTCGTGTTGTCCGTATTGTTGACTCTGAATTTGAGTTTGTCGTAATTGCTTTCGCTGCTGACGCGCCAATCAAAGCTCATTGTTTCGCCTGCGTTCATGTTGACGGTAACGCTGAACCCTGCGGAAGAACCGCCGACGCCTGTATTTGTGCTTACAACGCTTGCGCCGCCGACGCTGTTCACAACATCAACCGCCCAAGGATGGCTGCTGTTGTTTGTGAAATTCAGCGTGCCGTTCTGCACGTTTGCCGCCTCGTCAAAGCTCGGAAGCCCTGCAATCGTCACTTGCGCGGAGGCAGTGTAGTAACGATCGTTGAGCAAATCGTGTGCTCTTGCCGTTATGGTTGCCGTACCCTGAGCAACGCCGGTGACGGTTGCATAACGCTTATTGCCGCGAACTGCTGCAACAGCGGGGTTTGAAGAAGTCCACTCAACCTCGAAATTGTTTGCATTCTCGGGTGTGCGGAGTGCAGACAGGCGAATTTCGCCGCCGACATAAGCCTGTGCGGAAACGGGGTCAATGCTGAGCGCCGTGAGCGCAACGGGTTCGGGGGGGATTGCATTCAGAGTTACGCCGAAATACTTAAGGCCGTTGTCCGCACCCTGCGGCGGGAAGTAAATGCCGTCAACGGGTTTTACGGTTATTGCACCGCCGCCGCTGATGGAGCAGCTGTTTCCCGTGAAAACAACCGGTGAAAGCAGGTTGTAGAGGTTCTGAACATCGTGATAATCCGCGGGGTTGTATCCCTCCTGCATCCTGAAACCGTAAATGCCGTCGTATGCATCCGGCGCATTTGCGGTCATTGCAACGCGGAAATTGCCGACAAATTCGGAAGCCGTCTGGCCCGTGACCTCTTTGAACGCAGCCGCAAAGGATTTTCCTGCGGCAAGCTTTTGCAGAAGCGCACGGAAAGTCTGGTTGCCGTATTGCGTGTAGATATACTGAGCAAAGAACGATACCTGAGCATAAAGCGCAAGCCTGTCATCCATTTCGATCCAGTTGCTCCAATCGTACATTGAGAAGCCGTTGTGCAGGCTCCATGCGGAAACATACTCGTGTTCTGCGGGCGGAGTGAGCCAATCGTTATTGGTTTTGAAGCTGTAGTTCATCCAGCTCTGCACCCTGCGGGAAATGCTGCTGCCGGGATAGCAGATTTCCTCGGAAGCTGCGCTCATGCATTCGTTTATCCACGTGTCGGAACCGCCGGCGGAGTAGTTGATAAGGTGCTGATATTCGTGCACCATTGTGCCGTAGGTATCTGCAACGTCGATGATGACTTCACCCTCGGTATTAACATAGTAAACACCGGGATATGTATCGATATTAAGGCAGGGCATTCCGTTCGAAGCAAGGTCCGATGCAGTGAAGAAGCCTGCAACATAGCCGTTGCCGGGAGTCCAGCCGTCGTCAATGTTGTAATACAGAATGTTCAGCCTGCCGTCGCCCTGGCTTCCGTTTGCGTGATCGCCGAATGAAGACTGCATCAATGCAAACTTCGAATCGAACTCATCCGCACAAATTTGGGCAAAGCTCTCGTCGATTTCATCAAGGGGATAGACGTTTGCCGCCGTTGATGTGGGAGTCCAGATATAGCAATGCTCGCCCTTTGCAAGCACTTCAAACTCAACATTTGAGTTGGGCAGTGGGCAATAGCTTGAATAGAGGCTGAAAACATGTGTGTCGCCGACATTGAAGGAAAGGGATTCCGTTCCGATGCTTCCGATGTTGCTGCGGGAATCAACACCGGCTTTTTTGTCCGCTTCGGCAAGCTCGGAATCGATATCGACAACATAACCCTTGTCGGAAACGGGAAGGCTGCCGCGGTTTGCACCGGTTGCGCCGACACCGACTTCGGTTTCGATAAGACCGCTCATGTTACCCGTGGACATATCGCCGTAAGAGCTTGTGCTCGGGTTGTAAATAACGACATAGTCGCCGCTGTAGCCATCGCTGCCGTCGGTGTCGATTTCAACATCGCCGGTGTTGATGAGGTTTGGGGTTACCTGTGTTTTTGCAGCAGCGGAAGACGGCAGGACTGCCGCAAGCGTCGTTACCGCAAGGCACAGGCTCAGCATGATACTGATGATTTTCTTCATAACGTTTCCTCCTGAAGTTTTTGCAGAGGTTTATCGGCAAACAATCCGCTCGATGCGGGTTTGTCCGAACCACTGCACATATATAATAACACATCCGCCGCATTCATCAAAGATAAATCGGGGCGAATGTGTCAATATATTATTTTTTCGTATTCTTTAATCTAAATTCTGCCTTTTCGCTCATGCGTCTGCCTGATTCTCGATTCAATGCCCATATCTGTCGGAACATAGTAAACATGTCCTTCAACTGAAGGCGGCATGTATTTTTGCTCCACTTCATGATTCGGGTAATCATGAGGATATTTATACCCTGCGCCGTGCCCAAGCTGTTTCGCGCCCTTGTATGACGTATCCCTGAGATGAATCGGAACAGGTTCGTCAATCGTCTTCTCCGCTTCGGCAAATGCACCGTCAACAGCAAGAACTATGGAATTGGATTTCGGACTTTCGCAAACAAAAACGATCGCCTGTGCAATGCTGAGCCTTGCCTCCGGCATTCCGATGAGTTCAAGTGACTGCGCCGCCGCAACAGCCTGCTGCATTGCGGTCGGGTTCGCCATGCCGACATCTTCGGAAGCATGCGCAATGATCCTGCGGCAGATAATCCGCGGGTCAAGTCCCGCATAGATAAGCCTTGCAAACCACGCAAGTGCGGCATTGCTGTCCCCGCCTCGGAGGGATTTGCAAAATGCGGAGAGCATATCATACAACTGCTGCTCATCACATTTAATGACTTTTTGCTGAATTGATTCAGCCGCAATTTCAGCCGTGATATGTATCACTCCGTTTGCAGACGGTTCGGTTGTTCGCACCGCAAGCTCAAGCGCATTCAGTGCGCAGCGCACATCTCCGTTTGCAATGCGGGCAATATGCATCATTGCCGCTTCATCAACCGATGTTTTGTACATACCGAGCCCTTTTTCCGCGTTATTAAGAGCAGCCGTCATCGCTTGCATAACATCTTTTTCCGATAAAGGATAAAATTGGAACAGTCTGCATCGGCTGACTATTGCGCCCGTCATGGAAATCATCGGGTTTTCGGTGGTTGAGCCGATGAATTTAATCGTGCCGCTTTCAAGCGCGGGCAGAACGGAGTCGGACTGTGCCTTGCTCCATCTGTGGCATTCATCCAAGAGCAGGAAAGTTTCCTTTCCGTAAAGGCGCAGATTATTTTCGGCCTCGGCAATGACCTCGCGAACTTCTTTAACTCCGGACGTCACGGCATTAAGCTTTACAAAGTTCGAACGCGTTGTGTTTGCGATTATTGAAGCAAGCGTTGTTTTTCCGCAGCCGGGCGGACCCCAAAATATGCTGCTTTGAAGTGCATCGATTTTTATGGCGCGCCGAAGAAGGCAGCCCTCGCCCACAATATGCCTTTGTCCTATGAATTCATCCAACGTTTGCGGGCGCATTCTGTCCGCAAGCGGAGCGGATTTTGAAACATTGTTTGAAAAAAGGTCCTGCATAGCTCCGTTTGAATCCGTTTTCGAAATTGCTGTATTCGCTTGATTTTACTGTAATGCCACGCAATCCGCCGCCGGTTGCCGGCGACGGACTGCATTCGAAAGAAAGTGCAATGAAGCACACGATTTATTTATCGGTATCCTCAAAGCTCATTTCCATAAGGCGTGCGGGCAAATGTTCGAACATGTATGCCATGGGTTCACGTTCGTGAATGGTGCGCACGGCTTCCGCAAACAGCGGCGCGGCGGAAACAACTTTGATTTTCTTTGAATTTTTAAGCACATCGGTGTTGTCAACGGTATCGGTTGTGACAAGCATCTTGATGGGGCTTTCTTCAATGCGCTTAACAGCGTCCTCCTTGACGATCGCATGGGAAAGGAACGCATAAATTTCTTTCGCGCCCTTGTCCATAAGGCCGTATGCAACCTTGCAGAGGGTGTTGCCGCTGATTGTGAAATCATCAACGACCATGCAGGTTTTGCCTTTTACATCGCCGATAATCTCAAGTGCATTGGGGTTTTCGTCGTGGCCGATGCGAACCTTGTCGCCGATTGCAACATTGCAGCCGAGAATGTTTGCGTATGCCCTTGCACGCTTTGCCGAACCCGCATCGGGAGAAACGACAACGAGATTTTCATTAACAATGCCGAGGTGCCGCGCATATTCGCAGAGCAATGCACTTGCGTAAAGGTGATCGACGGGTTTCGAGAAGAAACCCTGAACCTGAGCCGCATGAAGGTCCATTGTAACGACCCTGTCGGCACCGCACATCTCGATGCAGTCCGCACAGACCCTTGCGCGGATGGAAACACGGGGTTCATCCTTTTTGTCGGCTTTTGCATAGCCGAAATAAGGAATAATTGCGGTTATTGAGTTTGCACTTGCACGCTTGAACGCATCTATCCAAAAAATAAGCTCGGTGAACGCATTGTTCGGATCCTTGCCGATGGATTGAACAATGTAAACATCCTTGTTGCGGATGGATTCATCGGCGCGGACGTAGATTCCGCCCTCGGAAAAAATATGGGTTGTGGATTTGCCGAGTTCAACGCCGAGATAATCACACATTTTCTGTGCAAACGGCCTGCTTGCGGAGCCGGCAAAAACAGTTATGATACCGTTGGTTGAGTTCATAATTCTAAGAAGCTCCCCCTCATCAAAATATTTTGCTATCGTAATTATAGCAGACAAGCCCCGTGCATTCAATGAGAGCAGCGAACAAAATGAAAGTATATTCGGGCAATATCGACTCGCTTTTTATTTTTTCGTGCCGCACAAAAGAATGCCCCGGACGGTTATAAGCCGTCCGGGGCAGGGTTCATGTGTTCGGCTGAACGATTCAGTTTTGACTTTTTCCACCGCTTCCGCCGAACATCTCCTCATCGATTGTGTAGCCGGGTTCGCCCTCGGCAACACTTCTGACAGCAGCATAATAGTCGTCCCAAACGATAAGATACTGTGTGTGTTCACTGTTCAAGAAGTATATTTTAAATCCGATTCCGCCCTCATAGTCGGGGGCGCCGGTGATTGCATTAAGCTTCTTAGCCACGTTCTGATACCATTTCTCCGAAGAACGGTATTCGGGCAGATTTGCAAACACCTCATGCACCTGTTCAAGTGTGAGCATAGGCACATCCTCCGGAAGATCCCCAATGATTTGCAGTATCTGCTTTGTGTAGTTCCTCTCAGACCCAATGCCTTGAAAACTCAGCTCAATGTTTTTAAGCTTCTGCTTCTGCTCATCGTCGGCACGAGCCATACAGTATTCATACAGCGAGCCATATGCCTTTGACCAGACCTTCGCGCTTTTCCAAACATCCAAATCACTGTAATCCGGAGCTTCCGTCGGAAGCTGAGCCTGTTCTGTCGGAGCGGCCGTACTCGGATTTTTGCCCGAAGTGCCGGTGCAGCCCAAGACAAACACAACAGCACATACAAGCGCGATGATGATGGTAAGAGTTTTCTTTTTCATAATAAATTCCTCCTTGGATCCGGTAGAAATGATTCTTTTTGTTCTCGCAACGGCAGAATTGCCGTTGCGAGAACAGGTTTCAGTCAGCCGTTTTAACGCAATGCTATGCAATCGGTTCAGTTATGTATTCCACGACTGTGTGCGTTGCAGCATCAAACACCGCTGCGAAGCCTATCGTTACTTGCAGATACCGTGTGTGTTCACTGTTCAAATAGTATACTGTGAATCCGATTCCGCTTCCGCCTTCATAGTCCGGGGCGCCGGTAACTGCGCAAAGTCTTCTGTCAAGTTCACTGCGCCATTCCCACCAATCTTCAATTCCCATGTCGTTAACTTCGGCGCAGATTGCGCGTGCCTGTTCAACAGTGAGAATCGGAGTATCCGAGGGCAGCCTCCCCATAATTTGCAAGATCTTTTTCTTGTAATCATAATTGAATCCACCGAATTCACATTCGATGTTTTCAATCATCCGCTTTTGCTCGTCATTTGCTTCTGCATAGAGCTTGCCGTAAACAGCCGAAGTGTCACTCTCAACAGCTTCCGAATTTTCGAATTCGGAAGTATCCTGCGAATCCCATGCCCAAGGAATCTGATAACAGGAATTCGGATCGTTCTCGTCAGTCCAGTAGTAGTAATACTCGGACGCATCCCGGTTCTGTTCAAAAGGATCAACATCGTTCAAAGCAACATCGGCTGCATTCCTTCCGCTGAGCGTCAGTGCCTGCACTGCAAAGCAACCCAAAGCAAGCACAACTGCACATGCAAGTGCGATGATGATGGTAAGAGTTTTCTTTTTCATAATTAAACCTCCATAGCAATGGTATGGTGATAGCTTGCCCGATTGCTGTCGATTGAACCGTTCCCGGTCGAAATGAGTTTTGCAAGCCAAAACATTTATCGGGCGGAGATCGGAAACGGGGAAGTCCTTGTTGTCAGCACAGCCGGAATGCACAAAGACCCGAGGAACTGCGGCTTGGAGCTTTTGAAAATCGGATCGATCGCCCTCGTTTCGGCTCTCTTCCGCTCTTCGAGTCAAGCATACCATATATTGCCTGATAGTGCAAGTGTTTTTTTTATTTTTTTCTAAAAATTTTAACATTAATAATTTTCTCCCGAAATTCAAGCTGTTTACGCGGCATGTTACGGATTTGCAGCCGTTGCGAAAAAAACATCAATTAATATTTTTAATTGACGGATTTTTTCACGCAGCATTGGTATATGTCTGATGTTTTATCACAAAAATTCCCGTCAATACTTACTCTGTATCGCCCGTTGACGGCAAAAGGTTCAATGCGTCATCAACCGATTCAACGTTTGTGTATGCCTGAGGGACATCGCCCACAATAACGGTTTCGCAAAGCGCGGCGGTATGGGACACGGCGATATGTTTTTCAAATGAGGCAAGTATTATCCGAATGTTTGCAGTCAATTTAAGATATGCCGAATATCTTGTTTGGTTGATTCCGGCAGGAGAAAATGCAGCGGAAAGTCCGGAATCGATTCTTCCCGCAGGAGAAATCCCGACGCTTATACGAGGGCCTTTTTCGGTAAACAATGCAATTCCGCTTGCCGTCCCGAGTGATACGCCGACAGAAGCATTCGAAAGCTCCCGAAGCCGAATTTGGGCGCAATCGGTTATTTGCGCCGCAAGCAGATTAATTTTCACGGCGTCAATAAAAAGAATGTCCGCACCGCTCTCGTTTCGCTGCACTTTTGCAAGTTCGGAAGGATCATGTTTCTCCGAATAGGCTCCCATGACTTCCAATACCGCCGCGTTCAGCAGTTCCGCTGCAAGCCGGGCTGCCTTTTCCTCTGCAAGAGTGCGCAGCGGCACGGAAAACGCCGAGTCAAACAGGATTGCGAACGCAATAAACAGCGCAGCCGCAGCACAGATTATACCCCGCAGGCCAAAATGCAGATTCGGTTTTTGTATCCTGCGGATATTGGCTGATTTTGTGCCGTGTGCTCTTCGGAAGCGGCGTTTTCCGTTTCTTTTCCTTACAACAGCATTGCTTTCGCCCCCCGTGCAGTCCGACATTGCATTCCCTCCTTTTTATCGTTTTCTTTTTAAAATATTCCGCACACGGCATGAGTGTTACCCGCAATGCGGGAGCAAACGCGGATAATTGCGGATATTTGCGGCAAAACTGCAAATATTTGATGTTCGGTTTGCCAAGCGGTGCACACTGTGGTATAATTTGAATGGGAAAATATGCGAAAGGTATTTTGAGATGGATAATTTCAAAAATGAACATAACAGCGCAGCGGACGGCGACACTCTCGTTTTTGAGAGTCCCGCTGCGGCGACAAATGCGAACGGAGAACCCGCCGACGGCGGGAATTCGGGTTTTTTCAAAAAAACCTTCGCTTCCGTGCGCAGTTTTTTTGCCAAACTGTTTTCAGACAAAAAAGGAGCAAACGAATCAATGCATTCAAAACCGAATAACAAAAATCATTCCCGTGCAAAACGCACTTCGCCGAACAAAGCGGATGCACCGCAGGGAGTTTTTGCGCCGCGCAAACGACCGCGTTCAACCTTGCTCGCCATCGTGTTCACAGTCATAAAACTTGTTGTTGTTGCAGGAATACTTTGCGGTTTCATCGGACTCGGCCTTGTGCTCGGCATTGCAAAAGCATATATCGACACCACGCCGACGCTTGATATTTCCGCGCTCACGGAAAGCGACCGCACAAGCTACATCTATGACGGCAACGGAAATATGATAACGACCTTTGCCAGCATGGAATACCGCGATTGGGCAAATATCGACGAAATTCCCGACAATCTTAAAAATGCGCTTATTGCGGTTGAAGATGTTCGCTTTTATAAACACAGCGGCCTTGATTTCAAGCGGCTTTTTTCGGCTGTTATCAACACGCTGCGCAACACCAACACCCACGGCGGCTCAACAATCACCCAGCAGCTTATCAAAAACAAAGTACTTTCCAACGTTCAGAGTTATAAGCGCAAAATTCAGGAAGCATACCTTGCATATGAGCTTGAAAGCACCGTTTCAAAGGACAAAATACTTGAAGCCTATATGAACGATGTTTACCTCGGCGACTCCAACTACGGCTTTAAAACAGCCGCAAAAGACTATTTCGGCAAGGAACTCGATGAATTGACCATTCGCGAATGCGCAATGCTTGCGGGCATGGTTCAAAAGCCGAACGTTACCAATCCCCGTGCAAACACCTATAAACGGTTTTACAGCAGCGGACGCAACAAAATGGATATAACCAACGACAGGACGAATGTTGTTCTTAAAGCAATGTATGATGAGGGCTTCATTACGCGCGCCGAATACGACGCCGCACTTGTTGAACATGTCAACATCCTTGAAGTAAGCGCTCAAAAGCAGCTCTATGACATGGCATATTTTGTTGAATACGGTGTTTATGATGTTGTGACGCACATGCTTGAAGCGCGTGACCTTGCGGACACGCCTGCAAACCGTGCCGAAATCGAAAGGGAACTGCGCACCGGCGGATACCACATTTATTTGACAGTTAAGCCGGACATTCAGAACACCGTTCAGCAAACCATTACCGAATGGCAGAATTATCCCCGTCTGCGCAATTCGGCCGCATCTGAAATTACAGACCCCAATTCCGGCATCACAAGTGCGCAGCCGCAGGCGGCATCGGTCATTATCGATCAGCACACGGGCTATATCGTTGCCATGGTCGGCGGACGTGAAGAGCCGATTCAGAAACGGCAGCTCAACCGCGCTTACCAGAGCAGTATGCCTGTCGGTTCATCCATCAAGCCGCTTGCGGTTTACGGTCCCGCGCTCGACATGGGCGCAACGCCGGCAACATGCGTGCTGAATTCCGAGCTTGCAATCGACGGTTACGGCGGTGAAAGAGGATACCCGAAAATCGGTTCGCGTCGTTGGGAAGGACTGACTTCCGTTCGCCGAGGCATCACATCCTCGCTCAACATTGTTGCCGCAAGGATTCTGTTCGACATTGTGACCCCCGAACTCAGTGCAAAGTACCTTGAGCGGCTCGGCGTTGATCCCTCGCGAATCAACGTTGACGGCCCGGGTCTTGCGCTCGGCACCAGCGGAATCACTCCGCTTGAAATGGCGGCCGCATATGCCTGCATTGCCAACGGCGGCATGTATATGGAACCCATCTCCTTCACGACCGTTGTTGCTGAGGACGGCAGCATCGTTATCGATGCGCGCGACTATCAGAAGACGCGGCGCGTTTTTGAAGAATCCAGTGCATTTATGCTCACCGACATGATGAAGGACGTTGTTTCTTCCGGCACGGGCACAAGTGCAATCATACCCGGTATCACCGTTGCGGGCAAAACCGGCACAAATGATGATTACACAAGCGTCTATTTCGCCGGATTCACCGGTTACTATACCGCTTCCCTCTGGATCGGCCATGACAAGTATTCCGAAAAGCTTGCCTCCGGCTCGACCGGCGGCAACAGTGCCGCTCCGCTTTGGCAGGCTTTCATGAGCAAGGTGCATGACGGTTTCTCGGACCGTCCGCTCCTCGATGTTTCCCCGTCCGACATCGGATTGACCCAAGCCACGATCTGCCCGGTTTCGGGCAAGCTTGCCACCGAAGAATGTCTGCACGACACGAACAACCCTCCGCTTACCGACTGGTGCGCGGTTGAAAAAATGCCCACTGAATACTGTGATATGCACTGCACCGTTGTGTACTGCAAGGATTCCGAAATGCCGGCAGGGCAGCATTGCCCCGCCGAATCACGCTATGCAAAATGCATTGTGCTGATTCCTTCAACATCGCTTTATGCAAGACTGAGCAACGATAAACTCTATCAATACATGCCTAACGCGGTGCGCACGGATCTTACCGCAGACGAATTCATAAGCAACGCGGAACATCTTGAATGCTGCACGGTACACACCGGCGGCGGGACGGATATTCCGCTCGATGAGCTTATTGCGCGTTCAAACGAGCTTATTGCGACTGTGCGCCATTATCTTGACACCGTTCAGACACTGACAGAAACGGCGCGCCATATTCTTGAAGGCGGAATCACGCAGCTGCAAAATGCAATTGCACAATCCGATGCTGCGCTCATCAGTCAGTATATGAGCGAACTGAAGCGGAATTACGATGTGCTGAGCGCACTTTATCCGCCTCCGAATCAGCCCGCCGAACCCACGGATGAACCGACATTCCCCAACGGATAAATCGGAGTCGTGTGCTGCTTTGAAACTCCCTTCGAACGGCATTCTTAACAAAAGCGGAATTGACAGCATATTTATTTAGTAATCGCCGGACATGCCGAACGTGCATTTGCTGGCATTGTGTCTTAAGGCACTGCATCCGGCGATTGCTCAATAAACAACAGGTTGGTAATTTATATGATTTATTTTGATAACAGTGCAACAACGCCGGTTTGCCCCGAGGCTGCAAACACGGCTCTTCGATACATGACCGAGCAGTTTTATAACCCGGCAGCTGCATACTCCCCCGCCGTTTCTGTCGAGCGGGATGTCAACGCTGCAAGAGCAAGGCTTGCATCCTACCTTAATGCGGAGCAATCCGAGCTTATTTTTACAAGCGGCGGAACGGAAAGCAACAATATCGCCCTCTCCGGGACGCTTGCAATGCGCCGCGACAAATGCCGCATCATAACATCCGCAGTTGAGCATCCCTCCGTTTTTGAGCCTTTTGCCGCGCTTAAAGCGCAGGGATACGATGTTGTTGTTGTCGGCGTTGACAAAACCGGGTGTGTGCGCATGGATGAACTCTCCGCCGCCCTTACCGAATCAACGGGCTATGTGAGCATCATGCACGTCAACAACGAGGTCGGCGCCGTGAATGATATCAACGGCATATATCACCTCGTGCGCGAAAAAAGCCCCTCAGCGGTTTTCCATTGCGACGGTGTGCAGGCATACATCAAAATGCCCGCCGTGCAATGCGACATGTATTCCTTCAGCGGACATAAGCTTAACGCTCCTAAAGGCATAGGCGGGCTTTATGTGCGCCGCGGAACGCGCTTCAAAGGCGGACAAACGGGCGGAGGGCAGGAAAACAATCTTCGCTCCGGAACCACGAACGTGCCCTCAATCATGGCTCTTGACGTGTCCGCAAAACTTTGGACGGACAACCGCACCGAAAGGCTCGAAAATATGACCCGTGTCAAACACCGCCTTTACAACAACTTGTCCCGAATCAAGGATATAAAGCTCAACGGACCCGAAATAAGCGACAGTGTACCGTATATTTTGAACATCAGCTTTCTCGGTGTGCGCGGTGAGGTTCTGCTGCATTCATTAATGGACAAAGGCCTGCTTGTTTCAACCGGCTCCGCCTGTGCGGCAAGGAACCGCGGCAAAAACCGCATTTTAACCGCAATGGGAATCACCGGCGACAGGCAGGACGGCGCAATCCGTTTCAGCTTCGGCGCCGGCAACACCGAGGCAGAAGCCGATGCGGCCGCTCAGATGATCGAGGACAGCCTCTCCCTGCTTCGACGGTTCCGCAGGAGATAAAGCACACTCGAAAGTTTAACCCAAAAACGTTCCACTCGGAAGATAAACACGAAAGGTATTATAAAATGGAAAGAGTTATTCTTGTTCGCTACACCGAAATTCATCTTAAGGGGCTGAATCGTCCCTATTTTGAGCAGAAGCTCGTTGACAACATGCGTTCCGCCCTTCGCGGCATTCCCTCAAGAATCGACCGCGAACACGGCAGAATATATGTTATGGATATTCCGGATGTACAGTTTGACGAAGCAATCTCAAGGCTCACCCGCGTGTTCGGCATTCACTCCGTCAGTCCCGCGCTTGCCGTTGATAAGGATTGGCAGAGTGTATGCAGCACGGCATATATGCTTATGGACAAAGAGATTGAAAAAAATTCGAATTTCAGCTTCAAGGTTTTTGCCCGCCGTTCGGACAAGCACTATTTTATGAATTCGGACGGAATCAACCGCGAACTCGGGCATCTGATTCTCGAACGCTACCCGTCCGTGCGTGTTGACATTCACAAACCCGAGGTTTCTCTTTCCGTTGAAATACGTGACAGAGCATACCTGTATTGCGAGGAGATTCCCTGCGCAAACGGAATGCCTGTCGGCACCGCAGGACGTGCAACGCTGCTCATTTCCGGCGGCATTGACAGCCCGGTTGCAGGTTATATGATGGCAAAACGCGGGCTTATACTGAGTGCGGTTCATTTTTACAGCTATCCCTACACAAGCGAGCGCGCCCGTGACAAAGTTGTTGACCTGACCCGCCTGCTTTCACGCTATGCAGGTCCGATCCGGCTGCACCTTGTTCCTTTCACGGATATCCAAATGACCATCTACGAGCAATGTCCGAGTAAAGAGACCACCGTCATCATGCGCCGGCTTATGATGAAGATTGCGCAGCGCATTGCCGAAAAGGAAGGCGCACGTGCACTCATCACGGGCGAAGCTCTCGGACAGGTTGCAAGTCAAACGCTTGAAAGCCTTTGCGTCACCAACGACGCCGTGACCATGCCTGTTTTCCGTCCGCTCATCGGTTTCGACAAGGATGATATTATGGATCTGTCAAGGAAAATCGGAACATACGAAACAAGCATCCTTCCCTATGAGGATTGCTGCACCGTGTTTGTTCCCAAGCATCCCGTGACAAAACCTGTGCTTGAGGATTTGCGCGCAAGCGAAGCAAAGGTTGATTTCTCCGAAATGATTGAGCATGCGATTTCGGACAGCGAGCTTATGATTATTAAGTAAACTGCACATAAAAGGGCAGGCTTATTCGGTCGTTGAGCTGCATCAGGCATATGTTCGGCGAGGCATTCGATATGAATCTCAACACAAAAACACAATACACTATCCGCCGCATTCCGCGCATTGCGGCGGGATTCTTTGCAATGCTGACAGCGGCCGCTGCGGTTTTGCCTTGTTTCGCCTGTTCAACATATGCTCAATCGCAGCAAATCCGTTTCGACGCGCAAACGGCACAGTCACATATGCATACCGTTGGGAAACAGTCGAGTTCATATTTCACGCTTTCCGCCGCCTCCGGTGCATCATCCGCTGTCGGTGTGAACGTTTTCTCCGCTGCATCGGTTCAGCCAACGGCCGATGTTCCCGAAAATCAGCCTTCGGAAAATAAAAAGCCATATGTCGGGTTTGAGGAGCATGTGAGAACATCCGGCTGCTATGTCGTATGTCCTGTTTTCGTTTGCAGAAACTCCGTCCTTGTTAATGCTGCCGTGAAAACAGCCTTCGTGGAATATGCGCGTGAGCAGCCTGCTGACAGGTACATAACTTACGACGTTATGTACAATGATAACGACCTGCTTTCAATCAAAATGTGCGTTTATGTTCCCTTCGAACAACTCAATGCGGATTATGATGTTCCGACCGTTAACGGATATGCGGTTTTTGAAACAAGACCGATAAACATAGATATCTTATCGGGACGGATTCTTTCCGTTGACGGTTGTTTCGGTGCTGCGTTCAGCGATGATTTCGCGGCAGATTTCGGTAAAAAAGCATACGAAACCGCAGTTTCGAATTTTGGTGATACTGTCATTTGTCTGCCTGAACCGATTTATTCGGATCGCATGTTCATGTTCTATGACTGCGGAATTTTGCTCTGCTATCGAAAATATGAACTTATCGCCGATCCGACAATCGAACCGACGATTTATATCCCGTCAGAATGGTTCATCGAGCAGGGCGCAAGGTCCGATTCGCTCATCGGAAGGCTTTTGTTCGATGAAACAGACAGGCAGCCCTCGCCGAGTGACGGCTATGAATTTGCTGATTAATGTCTGAAATACTCCGAATGACTTATTTTCGTGAGATTTAAATTTGCCGATTTTTCTGCATGGTTCCGTCCGATGATTATTCAAACTCGGCATCATGCTTTCTGAAAAACTCATATTGACAGCGAACACTCGGAATATCCTGCCATGCGCAAACTCCCACCGGGAATGAATCAAAATCATAAATCTTTGCGTTTCGGGCGGAAAGCATAATCGCGGAATGAGTCGCAATTATAAACTGGCATCCGAAATACCTTGCGCTGTCCTCAATAAGCTGAAGCAGTTCAATCTGTTTTTCCGGAGAAAGGCTGTTTTCGGGTTCATCAAGCAGATACAGAGCATTTTCCTCAATTTTGTTTTGGAAATACATGAATGCGCTTTCCCCGTTTGACCGTTCGCGCAAGCCTGCCGGCAAGCTCCTGCGAGTAAATTCCGAAGCGGTCTTGCTGCGCGCCGTGTTGAGCCGCTTAAGAGCCTCATAATCCTCAAGTGAACGAACACTTGATTTTTTGTGTTTTAGTGAAAGATATTCATCAAACAGTTCATCGCGCCGCCTGTCAACCCCGCTGTTCAGGCTGCGGAGATCAAGCATAAAATCAAATACATCGTCACTCGTGATAATCCTGCTGTGCGGAGTAATTTCAAGTTCGCATATAAAACTGCAATCCTCAAGGTAACGCTCGAAAAAGCAGCTGCGATTATACAACGATGCCCTTGTCAGTTTCAGTTTCTCTGCAATGATATTGAGTGCGGTTGTCTTTCCTGTGCCGTTGCCGCCGCAAAGCAGCGTTATATCTTCAAAATCAAGCTGCGTCAGCCCTTTTTCTGAAAGAACGCCGAACGGATAGATTGAATCATAGCATGTCATTTTCAACCCGAATCTAAAATCCGTCTCGGTTTCGACATCCGGAAATTCAAATCTTGATATATACAGCATCGGTCAGTCTCCGTGTTTTAATAAGCATATATTAGCATATAATTGTTCAAAATGCCGCGCCGAAACGCCGGTGCGGCATCCATGTATGATTCTGAATCTTCCGAATGGTTTCTGCGTGCAGCTTTATTCGAGCGGTTCACCTATATACACGATATCACAGTTTTCTCTTCCCCCGTTGCTGGGCTTTGAAGTCAGTTCTCCGTCAAAAGCCATCATTGCTGTCTCGCCGCCGTCAAGATTATATGCTTCCTTGCAGCCGAGATCAAACATCAGCTTTGAAAGTTCCTTCATTGAAAGCCCCATGGAGTACCCTTCCTGTCTTCCGTCAACAACAACAAGACAGTAGTGACCCGGCTCGTAATAGCCGATCGCACACCGAGGGTTCCAGTTCGCAACACTCGTGTTGAATTCCTCCATGGGTTGCCCTCCGTCCAACAGCTTCGGGCCGAAAGAGAAAGTGTGATACGGTTTTTTTCGATAGATAGCCGTAAGATTAACCGAACCTGCAAGTATGGTTTCCATCGTGCCGTCCTGATAAATAACGCATACGTCCTGCGTTTTATTTATTGTTTCGCGATAGACATACCCATTGCGAATCTCAAGCCCGCTCTGTTTGAAAACAAAAAAATCGCCGGAAGTTGCAACTATTGCATTATGTTTTGCAGCAAGACTTTCAACACGCTCCCTCCTGTCGGACTCTTCCGACACCGCACTGCGAAGGCTTGAAATGTCCTTAATGTAAATATCCGCCATGTAGTAGTGCACGGGATAGCCGCCGACGGTAATATCCCGGCTCAAAATCTCAACGGATACATTGCCGCTGCGATAGGAATTCTCGGTTTTTTGAATGCTTCCGTCAGCGGTAAACTTATCTTCATATTTGCCGTGCAGAAGGTTTTCACGTTTTTCCGGCAGAGGGAACGCATGGTTCGCATCAAATTTTTGCGGTTTAACATGATGAAACCATGCGAAAGACAGCAGTATAATCGCAAAAACAAGAATATCCGCCGTAACAACAAGTAAAATCTTTGTTTTATTTTTCATACAGTCGAAATTATATCCACAAATGGTAACGCCGTTTTGCACCGTCAATGGTTGTCGGGCGTTCGATTTTTCTTCATTTTGTCGGGATTTACCCACAACGCAACGATGTTAAGTATCGATGATATGAGTGCAAGGACTGCAAGCACCGCAATATACCACTTTGAAAGTTCACTGTCCATAAATGCCATTGCCGTGTTGAACCTGTCGATAACGAAGCAAATCAGCACGAGCAATGCGAGCATTGCCGTCAGGTGAGAGAGCAGCACGCGGAACACGCGGCGTTTGTTATTGAAATTGAAGAGTGATTTTCTCATTATTATTTCCCCGTTAAATTTTAAATTTCAAGTAGTTTTCACTTTCCGTTTCGAATCCGAACGCTCAGGACAGCGGTTCCGCAACATAAACAATGTCGCAATTCTGTCTGCCGCCGCCGCAGGGCTGTGAGTACAACTCAGTACCGTATGCCATCATAGCGGTCATGCCTCCGTCAAGGTTGTATGCCTCCGTGCAGCCAAGCTGTTTCATGAGCTTTGAAAGCTCTGTCATTTCAAGCCCGAGGGAATAGCCTCTCTGCCTTCCGTCAACAACAACAAGACAGTAATGCCCCGGTTCATAATAACCTATCGCGCAGCGCGGATTCCATGTTGCAACACTCGTGTTGAATTCCGTCATCGGTTCGCCGTTGTTCAAAAGCTTTGGGCCGAACGAAAACGCATGATACGGGTTTTTAGCATAAATCGAATCTAAATCCACCGAACCGGCAAAATAAGTTGCCATTGTGCCGTCGGAATAGACAACGCAAACATCCTGACTTCTGTTCAGCTCCTCGCGGTAAACCTGTCCGTTTCGAATCGCAAGTCCGCTCCGCTTGAAAACAAAGAAGTCGCCCGAAGCTGCAACGATTGCATTGTTCTTGCCTGCAAGCTCCGTCACCCATTCATCCCTGTCCGGCGAATCGGAAATTGCGCAGCGAAGGCTTGTAATATCCTTTATGTAAATGTCGGCAACATAGTAGCATACGGGCTGCCCCTGAACGGTCATAGTGTGTTTGCTCATCTCAACACATACATTTCCGCTGCGATAGCCGTTTTCATCGCGAACCACCTCACCGGAAGTAAACTTTTCGGAATATTTTCCGCGAAGCAGATCGTTCGGTTCAGGGGTGGGTTGGGCGGACGCCGACGGATCCGGTGTTTCACCGGCAGCAGGTGTGTCTTTCGGAATCCAATAATCCGGCGACGGACTCGGGGAAGGCGAAACCCTCGGGTCGAATGTTCTCGTCGGTGAAAGCTTCTGCGGCTTTGCATGATGAAACCATGCAAACGACAACAGTATTGCCGCAAAAAATACTATATCCAAAACAACAACAAGAATAATTTTTGCCTTATTTGCTTTCATATATTATCTCCTTAAAATTACACGGCATGAACCGCCCGACACCGCAATGTTTTATGCTGTGGTATTTTTCTCGCAAAAAACAAATTTTCGTTGAATTACAAAGCTCAGCGGGTAAATCACAAGCTGTGCGATTATTTGGGCAAGCCAGAGCGCGATGCCGATTTTTCCCATAAGCTGAAGCAGACCGTAGTTCAACGCAAAAAGCGCCACAACAAGGATGTAATAGCGCAGTACACTGCCCTTGGACTTTGTTTGAAAAACAAGCCGCTGATTAAGGAAGTAATTCAGCAAGGAGCTTATCGTGCGTGCTCCGACAAGCGCGAAGAACTTTGGCGGAAGATTAAATGACAGAAGCCTGACCGCCGCACCGCCCGTAATGCCGCCGAGTATCGCATTGAACACAAGCAGAAGGATATAATCCGCAGCCCAGCTGACAAAGCTTGAAAAAACGAACGTAAAAATCGTTTTGTATATCCGCCACGAGTCCTTTACAGTGTTGAAATGAGAAGTCTCATTCTTATTAAGATACACGGTCTCTATGGTGTGCTCGATTATCGGCACATGCGTTTTGGTGCATGTCAGGAGCTGATTAATCTCGTATTCATAGCGTTCGCCGCCGATTTTGAGCATGTCGTCAAGCTTTTCGGTTGAAAACGCACGAAGCCCCGTCTGCGTGTCGTAAACGCGAACACCGGTTGAAATCGCAAACACGCCGCGTGTCACGCCGTTGCCGAATCTGCTGCGGAGCGGTACCTTGCCGGAAAAACGTCTGCTGCCGAGAACAAGCGCATTCGGGTTCTTTGCCCAGGTTTCACTGACTGCCACGATATCTTTTATAAGGTGCTGCCCGTCCGCATCAACGGTTATTATACCGTCATCGGAAAACCCCGCATCCTTTATGTATTCAAACGCAGTCTTCATTGCGCGGCCTTTGCCGCGGTTGACTTTATGGTGCAGCAGAGTAACAGCGGAATCCGCTTCAAGCTTTGAAAAAACATCTTTGCTTTCCGCATTTTTGCTGCCGTCGTCAACAATAATGATTTTATAGTCCGTTTGCTGCTTCAGTTCGTCCACAAGACGCAAAAGCTTTTCATCCGGCTCATATGCAGGTATGACAACGATCATTTGCAAACAGTATCCTTTCGCATATCCACATTTCGCGTTATTATACCACAATGGAATGCCGGTTTAAATACCGCTTTTGTAATATTCTCTTAACCCTATCGGCTGCACATGCCGTTGTGAAATACTATTTTATCTTTTAAACACGCGTTTTTGCAAATATATATATGTGTTGCAGGTGCTTTGCATAAAAAAAGTTCACAATTGTTTTACATTTGTGTCATCTGATTTTTGCTCTCCGCAAACGCAGTCATGCTTCCCTGCCAACACTTTTCCTTCAAATATACCTTTTTTCGGCGCAAACATTGTTGCACAAACCCGAAAAAAATGCTACAATCACATCGTATGAGGATACTCCCTCGGCTGAGCGGCAGCGCAAAAGGCGTTTCTGCTGTTTCACCGCTTTTTCTTCCTCAAAAAAACTTTTTCGGAGGCTTCTTCCATGAAAATCTCGCAGAAGGCTTTGGCATGCAACCTTTCCCCCATGCGTAAATTCCATCCGTTTGCCGTTGCAGCAACCAATAACGGCAAAAAGATTTATCATTTGAATATCGGTCAGCCCGATATCGCAACCCCGCCCGCATATTTCGAAGCGGTTCGCAATTTTGAGCTTCCCGTTCTTGAATACGCTCCTTCCCCCGGTTTGCCCGTGCTTATCAAAGCCGTTCAGGACTATTATGATAAACTCGGCATTCACTATGAAGAGAGCGATATCCTTATCACCACCGGCGGCAGCGAAGCGCTGCAAATGCTGATGCTCAGCATTCTTGACAACGGCAGCGAGGTTATCATACCGGAACCCTTCTACCCCAACTACAACACATTCATCAAGAGTGCAGGCGGAACCATTCGCCCCCTGACCACCTCCCCCGAAGGCGGTTATCGCTATGCTTTCCGCGAAAAGCTCGAGGCTCTTATCAACGAAAACACCCGCGCAATCATGTTCACCAACCCCGGCAACCCCACCGGCGTTGTTCTGACTCATGAAGAGCTGCGCACCATTGCGGATGTCGCAAAAGAACACAACCTGTTTGTTATCGGCGACGAAGTTTACCGTGAATTCGTTTACGGCGGCGAGCAGCTTGCAACCATCGGACAGTTCGAAGATATCAACGAAAACGCCGTTATCATCGACTCCGTATCCAAGCGTTTCTCTGCCTGCGGCGCACGTATCGGAACCATTATCACCCGCAACAAGGAGCTTCAGCAGAACCTCATGAAGTTCTGTCAGGCAAGGCTTTCCGTTGCAACCCTTGATCAGATCGCTTCCGCCGCGCTTTACAGCGTTGATTCCGACTATTTCGATGCTGTTCGCAAGGAATACAAACTCCGCCGCGACACCTGCTACAATAAGCTGCTCGAAATCCCCGGCGTTGTTGTTAAGGAACCGCAGGGCGCGTTCTACATGATGGCTGCACTGCCCGTTGACAATGCGGATACATTCCAGAAATGGCTGCTCACCGACTTTGATGACAACGGCGACACGGTTATGTTTGCTCCCGGCGAGGGCTTCTACGCAACCCCCGGCAAGGGTCTGAACGAGATTCGCATTGCTTACGTCCTCAAGCAGAAGGATCTTGAGCGCGCCATGGATCTGTTGGCTCTCGGCATTAAGAAATACAACGAGACGCACTGCAAATAACCATTCCGCAATATAGAAACAACGAAATCAGCTTTATTTTGAACAAAACCGACTGCGCCGCATACATTGCGGTACAGTCGGTTATTTTTTTGATTCACAGTCTGTCAATCATAACTGTTTCGATCAGATGTTTTCATCCTTCAGTGCATCAACCGGGTTTTCGCGTTTTAACCTGCTTGTTGAGTACAGCATTGAAACAAACACAACCATGAAAACGCTGACTACAGCAATCGCAACCGCCGTCCACGGCATTGTGAAGCTCATCTGTGCAGCCTCCGCTGCGGACAGGTAGCAAAGGTAGGTCATGCCGACCGAAAGCGGGAAACCGAACAACAGCGAACGCGTTCCGTAGAGCAGGCATTCATAGTTCATCATTCGGTTCATTCCCCTGTTCGTCATTCCGAGCGAACGGAGCATTGCGTAATCACGGCGGCGCAGTGCAACATTGGTTGACACGGTGTTGAACACATTCGCAACCGAAATCAGTGAAATCAACGCGATGAAACCATAGGAGAATACCTTCACAAGGATTATCATGTTGCTGACGGTTCGTTCCTCCTCCGCACGGTTGTACAGCCTTTGAGGCGCAAATTCGATTCCACGGGTTTCGAATACGGACTTAACATCATTCTCCGTCTTGTCCGGGTCATCGGCGCAGATGTAGACATTCATGAACCCTTCATTGAATGCCTTTTGATCCTTGAACGCGGAGAACGGCAGAATGAGCTTCATTGCACGTCCGCTGTCAATCCCTGCGGGTGCGGTTTTGACGGTTGCTGCAATATGTATTTCTTCATATTCAACCGGGCGCACGGGCTGGTCTATGGGCCTTCCGAAAAAATCAATTCCTGAGGATTCGAAATCTTCCCCATCGGAGGAGTTTTCCCCGTCGGAGCTGCTTCCGCCGTCAGCATCTTCCTCTTGAGCGGGCCAATAGTAGTATTGCAGAACGCCCTCTCCTGTTTCATTGCCGGACCAAAACATGCCGTCCAAAATGTATCCGTCGAGCTGCGGTGCGGGTTTTGCCCGCATCAGGGTCGTTACCCCATCCGAAACAAAGCTGTAATTATATGTTCTTCTGTTGTTTTCGCCGTTATCCTGCGAATAAACAACATCGTAACCGCTGTTGAGCATGACGGGCAGTTTTTCTTCGGCTGCAAAATAAGCATCGGCATCGATGCCGTTTTCGGTCAGCATCCGTCCGAATGCCGCATCATCAATGTAATACGCAAAACAGTTTTGTTCAACTTTGAGCAGCCCTTCATGTGCGCTGCGCTGCGCTTCTGTGTATGCTTTATACTCCGCCGTTGTGTCTCCCTCCGGCAGGTACACAAAGCTGTTGTCGAGCGTGTTCAGGCAGAAAGTTATCTCATCAAAGTATTCTCGGGCGCCTGCGGCAAACTCCGTATAATTCTGCGCCGACAAATCACGATAACATATATCGTAGCTTTTTTCCGTGAATACGTCCTCTGCCGACTTTGTGAGATACATGCAGAAACCGCTTGCAGAGATGAAAAGCACAAGGCTCATTGCAAGAGAAGCTATCGTTGCGCGATACTTTTTGCGGCTGCGTGCATAGTATTTTTTTGCAAGCATGCCTTCTGCACCGAAAAGCCGAATGAAAAGCTTTGAACAGCGCACATTCTTCTTGCCCGCATTCACATCCCGCGCCTGCCTGATTGCTTCAATGGCTGAAATTTTCATTGCACGCCGCGACGGTATCCATGCGGAAACGAAAACTGTCAACACCGCGACCGTCACAGCAACGGCAACGGCCTGCCATGAAACGGAAAAGCTCATGCCGAACGGTGCATCGAGTACGGATTTGAACAAATCTCCGCAAAGCCACAGTGTGATTCCCATACCTCCGATGCCCACAAGAAGGCCGATAGGTATGCCGCATACACACAGCGCAAATGCTTCGAAAAGAACGGACCGCCTTATCTGGCTCCGTGTTGCGCCGATCGAAGCAAGCAAGCCGAACTGCTTTGTTCTTTCGCTTACAGAAATTGAAAATGCACTGTAAATCAGCGAAACCGAGCCGATAAAAATCAGCACGCAGAAAACAGCGGCAAGGCTCACAAGCATATTCGAATAATTGTTAAACACCGAATAGCCGTCAATTGTGAGCAAACTCGTTTGATAGGATGCCTCAGTGAAAGCTCCCGAAAGCTTTTCCGCAAACGAATCAAGATTCTTTCTCGGATTTTTCATCAGGATATAGGCATCATAAGTTTCACCTTCCCGCAGGGGTTCGGAAAGAAGACTCAGCGCAGTGTAACCCGGAGCAATCATTTCTTCAAACCCGGGGCGTTCATAGAAACCGACAACGACATATTCCCAAATTCTGTCCGCAGTCAGCTTTTCCTCATCGTACGAATACGGGTTGTTCTGTCCAAGCTCCGATCCGTCTTCCGCAACACGTCTGCCGAGAGTCAGTTTCAATCTGTCGCCGATTTTATGTGATACGCCGCCGTTCGCCTGAAGATGTGTGGGAAGAATTATCTCGTTTTCATTTTCGGGCAGTCTGCCGCCCGTAAGATGAACAGGCATATTTTTCATGAAGCTTTCATCCGCTTCAAGAACATACAAGTAGGGCTTGTCGGCGTTGCTTGAACCGGCTTCGGCATAACCTATGGGCTTTGCGACAGCGGCCTTTGAAACGCGCTCGTCGGCTTTGATTTTATCTATCGTTTCGCTTGAACAGCCGCTGAACGAAACATGGTAGTCGCCTTTGTCATATGCAAAGTACTCGCGCATATAGCCGTACATGCTTGAGCAGAAAGTTGTGACGGCGGTGAACATTGCGGCGGAAAGAATTATGCCGATTATCGTTACGATCGTGCGAACCCTGTTCTTCTTCATCGCCTGCAAAGTGACTTTGTTCATGATGTTCATTTTGAAATCACCTCGTCACGGACGATTTTTCCGTCCTCGATTGCAATAATGCGCCGAGCTTGCAGTGCAATGCTTTCGTCATGAGTGATCATGATGAGAGTTTGATTGTATTCACGGTTCATTCGCTTCAAAAGCTCAACTATTTCATGGCTGTTTTTTGAATCCAGATTGCCCGTCGGTTCATCCGCAAGCACGATCGAAGGCGAATTCATCAATGCCCTGCCGATAGACACGCGCTGCTGCTGTCCGCCGGAAAGCTGATTCGGAAGATGTTTCTCGCGTCCGACAAGATCAAGCTCGCGAATCAGTTCACGCAGCCTGTCGCGGTTCACGTTTCGTCCGTCCAAAAGCACAGGCAGGGACATGTTCTCTTCAACGTTCAAAACCGGAATCAGGTTGTAGAACTGATAGATAAGCCCGACTTCACGGCGGCGAAAAACTGCAATCTGTTCATCGCTTCGCGAATAAACATCCTGTCCGTTCACAAGCACTTTGCCCCCCGTGGGGCGGTCAACGCCGCCCAATGTGTGCAAAAGAGTTGATTTGCCGCTGCCCGAAGGCCCGATAATCGCAACAAAATCACCCTTTTCAACCGAAAAGCTTACGCCGTTGAGCGCACGAACTTCATTCTCGCCTTTTCCGTAAACCTTTGTCAGGTTTTCAACCTTCAAAATCTCCATTTTCTCTCCTTTTGAGCATCATCCGTTCGAAATGCGGCAGGCAAACCTTTTATACGCGCAATCCGAATGTATTGTCTTCGACTCTTTTGTTTATGGTTGAAATTATACCCGCGCAATATGACTTGTGTGTGACTTGAAAATAACAGATATGTCACAAACACCGAATACGCAGCTTCGGAAACGGCTCAAACATTATCCAGTCGAAGTGTTGTTAAACTGCGCTTTTATACAGGCGTATGGTGAACACTGCGCCGCCCTGCCGATGATTTTCCGCTTTAATTGTTCCGTTTTGTTTTGAAATGATGGTTCTTGACAACGCAAGCCCAATGCCGACGCTTTGCAGCTGCGGAATCTGCGCTCCGCATTGAACCGTATCCGTTTCAGTATGGGTATTATTCCTTAAACTCCCCGTTTCCGTACAGTTCATGCCGGCCGAACCGGTATAAAATCTTTCAAAAATATGCGGCAAATCCTGCTCCGCGATTCCGCATCCCGTGTCGCGAATTCGAAATTCCGAATAAATCGGGTTTTCGGATGCAGTGACATATATGCTTCCGTTTTCGCAGTGTTCGACACAGTTTTTAAGTATATTGCCCAAAGCTTCCGTCATCCAATCCGGATCGCAGTATGCAAACCCGGAAGCATCAATTTCGAAATGCACATTTTTCAGCTCCGCCATGATTTCCAGCGGCTCAACCGCTCCGTCAACAATTGCCGCAAGTTCGGCATGTTTCCTGCTGAAAGTGACAGAATCCGCATCGAGCCTTGCAAGCTTCAACAATGCGGAAACAAGCCACTCGATCCTTGTCAGCTGCCTGCGAAGTTCAAGAAGAAGCTCCATGCGTTTTTCTGCATTCATGCCGCTCCTGCCCAAAGATTCCGCAATCAGATTAAGCGCCGTCAGCGGAGTTTTTATCTGATGAGAAATATCCGCAATTGAATCCGCAAGCTTTGTTTTGTCCGAACGCAGTGCATCGGCCTGCTCGCGAAGACGAACAATCAGCTTTGTGAGCTCGTTTTCAAGTATGCTGATTTCGCCTTCACGATACTTTGAAAGGCACATGCCCTCCGCACCGTGGAGAATGCCGTCTATTTCGTCCGCAAGCTTTCTGAAATGCCTGTGACGCAGCGCAGCGTTCACAAGCTGAGCCGAAATCACAATTACAAAAGCGGCGGCCGCAATAAGCCCCGCTTTCTGATTTAAATAAAAACATATTCCGCTTGCGGCGATACCGACCGCTGCCGTTGTCAGCGTCAGCGCACAAACATCCGGATTTCTGAGTACTCTCATTTTCCATGCCCCCTTTGCGTTATTCTTCGGCGGCAAACCGCATATATTCAGTCTATTTTGTATCCAACGCCGCGCACCGTTTTAATAATGCAGGGAGTCTGCGGATCGGCTTCCAGTTTTTCGCGCAGCCGTTTAATATAAACGGTCAAGGTGTTGTCATTCACAAAGTCGCCCGCAACATCCCAAATGTGTTCAAGCAGCTGTGCGCGCGTTAAAACATGCCCGCGGTTGTTTATGAGCGTCAGCAAAAGCCTGTATTCCAATGCCGAAAGGCAAAGGTCCGTATCCCCGCGGAAACAGGCTCCTCTCTCAAGGTCAACACGCACATCGCCGAGACTGACCGCGGCCTGCGGTTTTCCCGCCCGTCGAAGAGCGTTTTTGATGCGCGAAACAAGCTCCCGCGGCCGAAAAGGCTTTGCAATATAGTCATCCGCACCGAGCTCAAGTCCCGTAACAACGCTGTGTTCATCACCCGAAGCCGTCAGAAAAATAATGGGTATGTCCTTTTTGCTTTTCATGGCGGAGCAAACAACAAAGCCGCTGCCGTCCGCAAGCGAAACATCCAGCAGCACAATATCAAACTCCTCCCGCTCAAAAAGCCGCAGCGCTTCGGCCTGCCCGTTTGCGCTTTTGCACAAAAAGCCCTCATCCGTCAAAAACGAGCTCAACGCACGAACGATTGCGGCATCATCCTCAACAACAAGCACTCTGTTTGATTTATTCATAACGTTCCTCCGTCCCTGATGTTCGCATTTGCTTTCGCAGCATTTCGGTGCAAAATGCAAAACGCCCTGCTCCCCGTTTTACATGTATCGGCAGCACAATGGCTTATCCGTTTTCAAATAACAGGTTGAAAACACGGCCTTCTTGCCGATACACAATTAAATCGCTGTTTCCCGCAGGAGCAGGGTGCAATGTTTTTCAAATTTTTTACTTTATCCGAGTTTTATTTTTCGGGACGAATAATTTCGGTTGTTGCATCCATCCACAGCCGTTCGACATTGTAATACTCGCGCTCTTCCGGATGGAAAATATGCACAAGAATTCCGGCAAAGTCAAGCACGATCCAACGGCCTTCGGAATAGCCTTCCCTGCGGCGCATCGGAAGCCCCATTTCGGCGGCACAATCTTCAATTTCATCACTCAGCGCCTTTACATGAATCGGCGATGTGCCGCTCATGAACACGAACCAATCGGTAATGATTGTTTTGTCTCCCACATGGACCGCAACAATATCGTTTGCTCTTTTTGCATCGGCGACATCCACAATGCGCTTTACGCAATTTTTAAGCTCTTCGCGAAACCTGAGTTCCGGTTCCGAAAGGATGTTTTTGTTTTCGTTATTAGTTTCCATTCTTCCTCCGATTATATCTATATTGATATTATTTTTATTAATCGTACGTCTTTTTATTCGACATTGCCCGTATCGAATTCAGCCGGGATAAAATCGGCTTAAAACTCACCGCCGCTGCCGATTTGTCGTGTTTTCTCAATCGCCGCCGTGCATGCGGGCTTTCACCCGTTTTTCGAGTGCTGCAATGGTAATTTCCGTTTGCGGATGAATGCGCATTCCTTTATTTTCAGTGTATTCGATAGTGTTCCGAAGAACCGCTATCGTCGCCCTGTCGAGGTCTCTGAAAGCAAGCTCGCGCAAATCCCGTATTCTTCTGTAATCACGTGACGGCTCAAGCTTGTCCGCAAGAAAAATCACCTCATCAAACGGGGTCATTTCCGCACATCCGACGGTGTGCCGTTCTACTGCGTTCAATATTTCCGTATCCTGCACTCCGTACAGATCCCTTGCAAGCAGTGCACCTATGCGCGAATGAATCAAAAACGGATTTTCACGTTCTTCATTTGTCAGCGCATAACCCATTTTTTCGGCATATCGAACGGTCTCTTCACGCCCAAGCTTTGCGCAGTCGTGCAAAAGAGCCGCAAGCCGCGCTTTTTCTGTTGAAAGCCCGTGATACTGAGCAAGTCCGACAGCTTCACGCACGGTCAGCATTGTGTGACGCATTCTGTATTCATCCAAAACGTTCGAAACACGTTCCGCAAGCTGCTCTATGCTTTTGGGCTGATACAAGCGCTTTTCGTAAAGCAGCATTTCGGCGGAAAGCGGCACAAGCCTTTCAACGGTTTGTGCGTTTTGAACACGCCTTCTGATTTCCGTTGAGGATATGTCCGGCCCTTCCGCAGAAATAATCTCGACTCTGCCGCCGAATTCAGCCCTTATCCCGTCTGCAATAGCTTCGATATTGCGTTCCTGACCGCGTCTGTTGACGGCAACGAGGGCTGCAAGCTCCAGTATTTCTTTTGGATTTTTCCATTTTGGGAAATCTTCAAGCATATCCGCTCCGACAATGAAATACAGCCCGGCTTTCTTGTTTATCCGCTTCATTTCGCGCAGCGTGTCAACAGTGTAGCTGACTCCGCCGCGGCGAATTTCGATATCGGAAGCGCGCATTCCGCGTTCGCGCTTCAAAGCGGCGCAGACCATATCGAATCTTAATGCAGCCGGAGTGCGCTCTGCGGAATGCTTATGCGGCGGATCTGCCGCAACAACAAAATCCACCCTGTCAAGCCCAAGCTCCTGTTTCACGGAACGGGCAACAAATATGTGCCCCATGTGAACGGGGTCAAATGTTCCGCCGTAAATTCCAATCTTCATATGCATATTATACAACATCCTGAACCGTTTGTGAATGAAAAACATATCTATGTGCCATACTGATTTTATGAATGACACATTGTTGAAAAGTTATAATCGGAGCTTCAACGGCGGCAAATCCCGCTTTGCGCGCATATGCGACAACGTGTTTTCGGCACTGCTGCTGACCGCCGCACTTTATTTGCTTGTTTCGCGAAAGCTGCATCACGGCGCCGCGTCTTTGTTTGCCGCAATGCTCATTTCCGCGTCAATACTGCTCACTGCAAGCCTTTTGCGCAGCCTGCGGTTTAATGCCCACATCAAAAAACTCCGCAAAGAAACATCCGAGTCGATTTTGCGGCGCAGGATACTCGTTTCGCCCGAAGTGGACGAAGTAATCCGCAGCCTGCACCGTTCATCCTCGGAATACCCGAATCAAGCGTGTTCCGAACAGAGTGCAACTCGCTCGTTTTATCTGCTCCGAACTGAAAAAGCAATCACTTTTGATGATATTCTTCCGATTATTCGCGAGGCTCTTGAAAAAGGCATTTCGCACATCGTGATATATTCAGTTTCGAAACCCGAACCGGAAGCGGAATCCGCCGTGCGCACCGTCGGTGCCGCCGCAGTTGAGTTTAGGCTGCTTGAAACAATTCCGCAAATTCGCGAACGCTTCCTGCCCGACGATGCCGAAATCGATTCCGAAATCAAAGCTGCATTTCCTCCCGCCGAGCGTGTATCCGTCAGGGTCCGCGCTGAGCGCGCCGCATCGAAACTCCGCACGGAAAAACACGCTTCAAAGTACTTCTTTGCGGGCATGGGGTTATATGCTCTTTCGTTTTTTTCGGCATACAGATTCTATATGCGGTTTGCAGCCTCGGCAATGATGTTCGCCGCAATACTGCTGTTTATCCGCAAAAGAACCGCATCCTCCAAACCCGAAGACAGCCGGTGCTGACCGCAGGCATTTCATCCAAAGCCTGTTTTATTCCGCCGGCGGAGCATTCGGATCGGGGGTGTCGTCCAGCTTCAAAAGCTCGCGCGCTATCTGAAATTTCAGGGATGAGTATGCGCCCGAATCGGGAACATCTAGCATTACGATCACAACACGCTCATCCTCCTGCGCAACGTTAAGGCGAAAACCGGCAAACCATGAATACATGCGGGTTTTGTCTTTGCCGATTTCGGCCGAACCCGTTTTTGCCGCAACGTCAACATTCGTGACACGCAGCGAACGGCCCGTTCCGTTTTTGTTCGGATCCACAACGCCTTGGAGCATCGGGACTATTTTGTTTATTGCATTTGTCGAAATTGCGTCCTCCATCCATACGGAGTATTCGCTTTTCCGAATGCATTTGTATTCCACGCCGTCCGTTACGTATAATCCGTCCGTGATTCGCGGGGTCGGCATATCGCCGTTGTTTGCAAATGCGGAGAACATTGCCGCAAGCTGAAGCGGCGTCACGAGCACCTGGCCCTGTCCGTAGCCGGAGTCCGCAAGCATTTTGTTGTCCATCACGCTGCCGCGGCTGTAAAGCTGGGAGCTGGCAGCCCCCAATTCATAGGGCAGCGACTTGTCCATGCCGAGTTTTTCATTAAAATATGCAATGAATTTCTCCTGACCGATTTTCAGTGCAACATCCGCAAAGTAAATATTGTCGGAATGCAGCATACAGTTTGTCATGTTCATTGGTTCCGTGCGGTGATAGACGCGCGTGCGTTTTATGCGCGGCCAAGGCCATTCCCCGTAACCGGTCGGCTTCCAGTAATCATTATCGATATAGCCGGTGAAAACATAATTCTCATTCACCGTACCCGTATCAAGCGCAGCAGCAGCAGTGAACGCCTTGAAAGTTGATCCCGGCGGGTAAAGCTCCCTTGTTGCGCGGTTTCTGAGCGGCTCATTCTCCTGATCTTCAAGGGCTTTGTATTCATCGCCGCTCATACCCTTTATAAATCTGTTTAAATCATAGGAAGGATTGGAAGCAATTGCATTCACTTCTCCCGTTTTCGGGTTCATAACAACGACCGCACCCGCCGTGTCCGTACCGAAAAGCACAAGATCCAGCAGTTCCTCTGTGCGCTGCTGCAATTTGAAATCGATCGTCAGCATCACATCGCTGCCGTCAACTTTATCTTTGCGATAGATGACCTTTTTAACGGCTCCGTCCATTCCGCGGATGAAGAAATAATAGCCGTCCTTGCCGCGGAGCTCCCTTTCGTAAAGCTTTTCTATGCCGCTTTTACCGACTTTGCTGTCAGTAGTATATAATCCGTCATTCGGATCGCGTCCCTCGTTATATGTCTGTATCTCCTCCCATGTTGCGAACGAAATATAGCCCAACGTATGCGCAAGCAGGCTCCCGTAAGGGTAATACCGCTTTGAACCGTAGTGCTCGGTGTCAACATGAACTCCGTTTACGGCATTCAGCCGTTCCTGCTGTTCAACGGTAACTTCATCGGGCATCGCCTGATAAACGGTGATGAACTCGTTTGTGTTCTTTCCGAATTTTGTTCGCAGCTCTGCGGCGTCCAAATCGAGCACAGCGGCAATTTCGGCAGCAGCGGCATCGAATTCCGCCGAGAAGCGTGTATTCAGATACTCCGCATCGGAATAAAGCCTGTCCGCTTCTTTTTCCGCATCCTGCTCGCTCATGCCCGCATTTTCCTGCATTATTTCATCCGTAAGCACATTTTTCGGCGCAATTTCGCTTAAAAGCGCGTAAACAGTCACAAGGCGGACATTGGTTGCAACAACAGCTCCGTGAGAAACGATATCGCCGCGCTCTGCCGCAAGCGTTGCCCTGTCGAACGTGTCGCCCCAGGCCATATCCGGAAAAATGTGGCTCGGCTGCCATACAACCCGCCAAAGATTATTCTCTTTCAGAAGAGTCATCTCATATTCGTTTGTCAGGTCGCCCGCGGATTGTGTTTTATATGTCATCGTGTATTTAATGACTTTTTTTGAATTTCCGGAAATGTTCTCTTCAGCAATATTGTATTCAATATCGTTCACGCCGAGCAGCGAAAACAGGCTCTCGTAACGTTTTTCGAACTGTGCGAGAGTTATTGTGTTTTTATATGCTTCAATGCTGTCGTCAACGGCATTCTCCGGCGCAACATGAGCACTGATGAAGGAAAAAGCTTCCGTAAACTGCCCGTTGCGTATTGAATTCATGAACAATGTGAACGCCTGTTCGTCCCCGGACGCCGTCTCCCGGCTGCATCCCGCAGCGAAAAAAACCGTGCAGCATAAAGAAAGCAGCATCAGAGAGGAAAGGATAAAGCAAAAAAATCTTTTTGTTTTTGTTCCGAAAGTCAGTTTCATTCCTGTTTATACCTCGATATTTATACCTCGATACTCATACCCCGATTTAATTCTTTTGTTTTCAAATCTTTCGAGCTATAATCATGCATTATAATTATACTACCGAAGGGAGAATATGTAAAGCCGCATTGCCCGTGTTTTATGTCGTCGGCAGCAATATCGTGTTTCGATTCGCTGTTTTCTGTTTTTTTTAAAGAAAGCGCGTTTAACATCAGCTGCCGCTGCACACAGTTATTCGCGCGGCGGCAGTCTTTTTTTAACCGTCAGGGCGGTTTTCCGTCGGCAATCAGCTTTTTGGGATAAAAAAACTCTCAATATGCGCATTATTTTTCGGATTCTGTTGACATATATGCAAATCTGCATTAAAATTTCAATCATGACAGATTCAAAAGAAATGATAAAAAAACTGGGTTTGACCCCGAACAAGGCTCTGGGGCAGAATTTTCTTATCGATACCGAAGCGATAAGCCGCATTGCAGCGCTTGCAGACTGCCAAGGCGAAAACGTGCTTGAAATCGGTCCCGGGCTCGGTGCATTGACATCCGCTCTTTCGGAAAAAGCGAAAAATCTGCTTGCGGTTGAAATAGACCGTACACTTGTCGGAATTCTTGCGGATGAATTCGCGGATAAACGCAGCGTGCAGCTCCTTTGCAGCGATTTTCTGAAGCTTCCGCCTGCAAAAATCTCCGATGCATTCGGCGGAGAGGCTTTTACTGTTGCTGCAAATCTTCCGTACTATATAACATCACCTATTTGTATGCGGCTGATTGAATCCGGACTCCCTGTAAAGCGCATGGTGCTTATGATGCAGGTTGAAGCAGCAGAGCGGTTCTTTGCGGCACCGCGTGATGTGAACTACGGGCCGCTCTCGATTGTTTCCCGGTATCTTTTCGACATTTCAACCGAACTGAAACTCTCACCCGCGGCATATTACCCCGAGCCGTCGGTTCATTCCTGTGTGCTGAAATTCGAACGAAACGGCAGCGAGCTTCCGCCGAATTTTATAAAGGTGCTTCGTGCCGCATTTGCGATGCGTCGAAAAACGCTCCGAAACAATATGCTGCAATTGATTCCGAAAAACAATGTTGACGAAGTGATTGCCGATGCCGGACTTTTGCCGACCGTCCGAGCCGAAGAGCTTGCAGCGGCCGATTTTGTGCGGCTTGCCGATTCATACAACCGTTACGGCAATAAAGTATCGGAAGCAGATCCGACCTGCGCCGAATAAGCAGCACGGTCAATAAGTGCCTGAAAAAAAACGATGAGAAGGACTGCCGCAAATTTCTCGGCAGTCCTCATTTTTACGGATTAATAAACCTTTGAAATTGTGAACTTTTTGAGAGTTTTCAAAAGCCCTGCCGCTGCGGTTCCGCACCGAATATAGCACAAAAAAACCGCTCAAACAATTTGAGCGGTTTATGGAGCTGGTGATCAGATTCGAACTGACTACCTCGTCATTACCAATGACGTGCTCTACCTACTGAGCTACACCAGCGTTGCTTCCCTGCGGAACGTGTTGTATTATAACTCACTCCGCGGACAATTGCAACCCCTTTTTTTAAAAATTATTATATATTTTAATTTTCCTGTCGATTTGATATTCCGGCTCCCTGTTCATCGTATTCGTCCCGAACATCTTCCGCCTCCGTTTCAATTGCCAATCGATGCGTCAGCGAAATTATATCATTCCCGAATGTTGAAGTTCGGCACAAATTTGGCTATAATGATAGATGTTGAATAATGTGCTTTTTTCCGATACGCTGCTCTTCAATCAAGCGCAATCGGCAAAAAAACACATTGAGGATTAAATTTTCACGGAGGCTGCTCCTTGGACAACAATAATCGTTCCACAGTGTCCCAAACCCGTTCCCGCAATCGGAAGGGTGTTTTGGGCATAGATTTCCGTTCACCTTTCGGCGTTCTCGTCTGTGCGCTGGCGGTGTTCGTTTTTGCGCTCGTTTCCCTTGTTATCGTTCATTTTTCACTTAAAGCGGATCATGAACGCGCCGTACGCACCTACAGAGAAAACAACTGGCTCAAAACCACCGCTCAGGCGGACGGAACCACGCTCGTTTCCGGGAAAAGCAGCGGCACGTCATACCAATATATTGAGGACAACCGTATTATTCCCGGCGTCACAATTTCCGGTGTTCCCGTCGGCGGAATGGATTACGAAAACGCACGCAATGCAATGCTTGACGCGCTGAGTGCGGAGTTTTCGAAAATCAACATTTCCGTAACGGTGGACAATGTTACCATTGTTCTCACCGCATCGGATTTTCGCATTACGACAAACATCAACGAGCTGCTCAGCTCCGCGTTCAAACTCGGCAGAAGCGATGCCGACCCTTATCAGAATTATCTGAAGCGCGTTGAAATTGCCGAAAATGGTTTTGAAGTCGGCAGCTACACCCTTCGGATGGACGAGGAGAGCGTTGCTGCAATCGTATCCGAAGCAGCTGCTCAGCTGGATCACCCCCCTATTGAGCCCTATGTGACGCTTTTGAACCGTGTCGGCGGCGGCAAACCGGGTTACGGCACGGGCGGCGATATTTCAACCGTTTGCAAAACTCAAACGGTCAAAGCTCCCGACGGAACAGTTGTCGGAGAGATCCTTTTTCATACCGGCAGCAACGGCTTCTGTCTTAACCGCGAAGATATGCTGAAGCAGATTTCCGAAGCGTTCAATTCCGGGAATTATAACGCGTCTCTTTCGCTCCTTCTCGAGGAAGTTGAACCCGAAGGCGATGTGAACACGCTCATTGACTCAATGCGTGAACTCTCCCGTTTCTCAACCGAATTTGCAACAAGCAACGAGTCCCGTTCCCGCAACGTTCAAAAAGCGGCCGGGCTGCTTAACTGTGTTATTCTCGAACCGGGCGAAGAGCTCAGCTACAACGAGCTTCTTGGGCCGCGCACCGAAGAACTCGGCTGGCTTCCCGCGCACGGGATTTCCGGCGGCAAAGAATATATCGACACTCCCGGCGGCGGAATCTGTCAGGTAAGCTCAACACTGTACAACTCATTGCTGCTTATCGGCCCCGATATTCGCATCGTCAGCCGCTCCCATCACTCAATCCCCGGAAGCTATGTTGCAATGGGACTTGACGCAACCGTTTCGTATTACGGACCCGACCTTGTGTGGAGCAATGCAGCGGAATCTCCCATGTTCCTTTTTGCCTATGCGGACATGCGGACAAAAACAGTTTACACCTTTGTTTACGGCACGCAGCCCGATGACGGCACGCATTATAAAATCTGGTCGGATACCATAGAAAAGCTCGACCCTCCCGAACCCAAACGCATTGCCGAACCGCTTTGGCCGACAGGATATTCGAAAATGGTCATTTCGCCCCGTTACGGCTACGTCGTTGAAGTTTACAGGCAGCTTATCGGTGCGGACGGTCAGCCGGCAGGCGATGTTGAAAAGCTCTACACTGACAAATACGTTCCTGTGCAGGGTGAGCTGCATTACGGCACCGGCAGCTCGACTCTTCCCGTGCCGAACCGCTGAAAATAATTGCCAACCGCTATTGACAAAAACCTGAATTGCTATTAAAATGTATTGAAGTTTCGATTCGACCAACGAACTAACCGGAAGGAGACTAATGATGAACAAGAAAGTATTTGTAAAACTTATTGCACTGCTTATGGCGGCTGCAATGCTGCTCGGTGTCTGCGCCTGCTCCGCAACCGACAACAACCCCACCATCGGCAAAATCGGCAAGGTGAAAATTACACTTTCACAGTACCAGCAGATTTATCAGCAGTACAGCTATTACGCAAATAGCATGGACGATTTCAACGGTTTTATTAAAAACCAGCTCATCACCTACGGCGTGACTCTTAACAAGTGCTATGAACTCGGCCTTGACAAAGAAATCAGCCAGGACGAGCTTCAGAAGAACGTTGATGCTAAGCTTGATCAGGCAATTGCAAGCTACAAAGTCGATGCAAGCATCACCGACGAGGCTGCCATCCGCGAAAACAAGCTTGATCAGTTCAAAGCGGCGCTTAAAAAGCAGGGCACTTCCTACAAAGCATACATGAAGTCCCTCAAGCAATCCGAGCTTGAATCCATGATGATGGAAATGCTTCAGGAAAAAATCTATTCCGAAGTTCAATTCGACGCATCCGCTTTTGAAAAATACATCAGCGAGAACACTCTCTCCCAGAGGGATAACTACGGCAAGGACGTTTCCGCGTTCATGACCGCTTACAACTCCTACATCAGCGGTTCCGGCATGATCCCCCTCTACACTCCCAACGATATGTTCACCGTCAAGCACCTTCTCGTTCAGTATGACAACTCTGACAAGGTCAGCGATACCGTTGAAGGCGTTTTCACCGATGAACAGAACAAAAAGCTTGATGAAATCCGCAAAGCGCTTGAGAGCGGCATCTCCCTCGACGAGTTTGTTGACAAGTATGTCACCAACGGCGATTACCAGAGCGACACCGTATTCGTGTCCGCAACTCCCGACCCCTCGGCAACTCCCAACCCCGATGCAACTCCCGAGCCCACTGCCGATCCCGATTCCCCCGGCGGCTACAAAGAGCACGGCTACATCATGAACGAAAACCTTCTCAGCAAATACTTTGACGGTTTCGGTGCAGCAGCCTGCCTGCTTTTCTACGGCGATGATTGGAAGATTCCCGCTGAGTCCGCATCCCCCGCACCCGATGCAACCGATGCTCCCAAGACCACGGATGCTCCCGCAACGGAGGTTCCCGCAACCGATGCTCCCGCAACCACCGACGTTCCTTCAACGGACGCTCCCGCAACCACCGATGTTGCTTCCACCGATGCTCCCGCAACGGATGCACCCGCAACCGATGCTCCCACCACCGATAAACCCGCCGACGACGAGACCGACCCCGTCAAGAAGTACGGCATCAAGATATACACCACCACCGACGGACAGAAGATCGCAGAAGTCACCACAAAGACTTCCGGCGGCGGCGTACACTTCATCTTCATCAACGAAAGGCTTGATGCAGGCGATACCGTTATCAAAGCTGAGAATGATGATGCAGCTTACAGGAACGCCAAGAAGTTCTACATCGAAAAAACGGAACAGGATCACTACTCCGAATGTTTCACTGAGTGGAAGAACAACACAAAGATTCGCATGAACGACAAGTATATCGACACTTATGCAAAGCAGTTCCTCGGCATTGCCTGATAGGTATTTCGAAAAGAGCTGAATAAGCTAAGCGATATCCGAACAAAAACCCCCGAGAAATCCGTCAACGGAATTCTCGGGGGTTTGATGTATCTATCTTAAATCACGCAATCAGGTTTATAAGACTCTCCGGCAGAAGGCAGCAGCCGTAGTCCGATTCAAATGCAATCAAAGAGCATTCCTCGAAACAGAGCAATTTTTCATCTTTCAAAAAGCTTACTGCCAGTCGTATATTCATTCCTCCGCAGGCATCAGCTGCGCCGTTGCTCCGTGCGCTTTCGATTATGCGTTTCGTTTCCTCTGCATCCGTTTTTTCAACCGAAACCACGGCGCATTCCACACGCTCGGGATAAAAGTCCGCCGCCTCGTCACCGCAAAGCTTAACGACAATTCTGTGCAGCAGCAGCGAACGAATTGATTCGCCGAGTTTTGATACGCCTGATGTCGGAACAAGCTTACCGCAGTCTTCCCGCAGTGCAGACAGGTGAGCAGGGTGCAGCATTTTTTCTAAATTGACCGTTTCGCCCGTATTCAAAAAATTCTGCAATGCTTCCACAACGCGAGCTGAATCTTCTTCACCGCACTCTCCGCTCACGGAAGCCGGGATGTTCGGCTGTTCGCAGCTCTCATCAGAATGCGAGGAATTTGCCGCATATAACACGGACAGCAGCTCATCAACCGGAAGCAGCTCCGATGACGGGAACGGCATTATCGCCGCCGCAGTTCCCGCAAGCACAATAAAAACCATGCATAAAAGCATGAATGCCGGAATCGGAAGCATCACTATCCTGCTCCGATGTTTTCTGCCGCATTTCATGCCCCGTTCTTTTTCATTCATTGTCATGACAATTCCTCCATGCATCCCTTCTGTCGGGTTTATTCTTCCCGCAGAGCATATCGGTATTCTTCCCAATGCATATATTCATCGGGTATTCAAAAAAAGCCCTGCACGCAAGCGTGCAAAGCTTTTTTGAGCAGTTATTCAAAATCAAATATCAGTCTACGATTCCATCGTTGAAGCTTTCCGTATCACCGTAGGACGTGTAATTCGTTCTGCCGCGATGTTTGGGCTTTGAGTACGTTTTTGGCACTTTTTTCACGCAGTGAATCAATGAAAACTCGCGCTTTGCAATATCCGTTATTCCGCGATTCAGGCAGCTTACGCCGTTCAAATAACGAAGCAGGCGAATCCCGAAGATTCTGAAAACGAGTGCAGCCGCAAGCGCAATGTACGGGTGCGCAGTAAGCTTGACAGAGGCGGAGATTTGCAGCTCATTCTGTGCACCGAACGCTGCAACGGCAGCGCCGAGTTTTGCATTGCCGATAAGCACCGCAATTATCAACACCAGCAATCCGATAATGTACATCGTGCTGCCGACACGCGCAAAATAGTAGCGCAGTTTTCCCCTTGAAAACAAACCGATAATCCCGAACAGCAGGAAATGAATTCCGCAGAGCATAAAATAGCTCTCAGCTGCAAGCAAAATGCCCTCCGCTGCCGTGATCAAATCCGCGTATTGATTCATATCCGTGCCGAAAGTTCCGGCAAGTCTTGACACCATGCCGCAATAATATGAGAACTGCGGTTTAAGCTGAAGAATTGTCAGCCTGTCGTCAACAACATTTGCCGAAACATATTTCACATTCAGATGAAACCACGGCATCGCAAGGCTCAAAATCAACAGCAATGCAAACACAGCGCAAAGCGGTTTGCTGAAATTGAATTTGCAGCGTTTTTTTCCGGAAACCTGAGCCGCTTCACCGCTGAAGCTGTCATCAACAACGGTCCCCGTGCTGTGTGAATCCCTCACGAGTTTTCTTCCGCAAAGCGGGCAGTACTCGCCGGACTCTACCTCAATTTTGCAATCAGGACAATACATTTTTTCCTCCAATCTTTATTTACCCGAGATTTTTTCAGGCTTCAGTATGTGATTTTTATGTCATCCGCACTGAAAACAATGTTTATTGTGCCAAGCTCGTCCGTACGGTAAATCTCAGCATTAACCTGCTTCAGTTTTTGAATTGTATCGTAGTCGGGATGTCCGTAGCTGTTGCCTTTTCCGACGGAAATTATTGCGTATTCCGGGCTGACAGCCTCCAAAAAACCGAGAGAGGAGCTTGTCGTTGAACCGTGATGCGGCACTTTCAAAACATCGGCATCGAACAAATATTTCTCATTGTTCAGCATTGCAGCCTGCTCGGAACGCACGGTTGCATCTCCGGTGAAAATCATCGAGTGATTTGCGTATTCCGCGCGTATGATAAGGCTCCATTCATTCCAATCCGCCTTTGAATACTCATCAAATTCCGGTACGGGCGAAAGAACAGTCACCTTGCAGTCGCTGTCCCAATCAATAACATCTCCCGCCCATACATAACTGCATGGAATGTCTTTTTCTTCAAGCACGGCGTTGATTCGTTTTTGAATCCTCGTTTCAAGCCCCGCTTCGGACATCACATATTTTCCGACATCAAAGGCATCGAGCAGATACGGCATTGAACCGACATGATCCGAATGGGTGTGCGAGCCGATAACAACATCAAGCTGCCGAACACCCTTTTCGCGGATAAACTGCTCAATCTGCTTTGAGTTTGAGGATTCGCCGGAATCAATCAGCATCGTTTTGCCGTTCGGCGAAATAATGAAGAACGAGTCGCCCTGACCGACGTCAAGCGCGAATATCTGCATTTCGCCGTCAAAATTTCCTGTGGAATTACCCATTCCGGCATATAAACCGTATGCGGCAGCAAGCACGGCAATGATAATGCCGATGATGCGCACACCGATGGGCAATGACCCTTTTTTATTTCTTTGTTTTTCCATGCTATCAATTATACAGTAATTTGAGCGAAAGTTGCAATATATTTGTTGTTTTCGACAAAGAATTAACGGTTATGCCTGTCTGCCGCCGTGAGCTTGACGTCCTGTGCGTTGGCTTTAAATGCGAATTTGTATCTGCGGATGTTTTTTGCAAAAAATTGCGGTAAAACGCAGGGTTTAATCCCCTTCCGCATCCAGATACGGCTTTGTGCCGTCGAGCACCGGCAAAGTGATTGTGAATGCCGCGCCTGTCTGCATATTCACGACTCTGATGCTGCCGTGGTGCGCTCTGACAATATCATTTGCCATTGACAAGCCGATTCCGTAGCCTGCTTTTGCGGCGGCTCCGCGATGAAATCGTTCAAACATGAGCGGAAGTTCATCCTCCGGAATGCCCGCACCGTGATCCTCAATGCGAACTTCAATGTTCTGTATGCAGTCTTTGATTATGACGTTAACGGCAGTTCCGCGGGCGGTATGCTCAACGGCGTTTTTGATTATGTTGCTTATCGCCTGCGGCAGCCAAAAAGCATCCGCGGAAATGCAAATTGAATTCTTTGGTTCAAAAAGCAGTTCAACGCTGCGGGCTTCGGCAAGAGGGCTCAGTTCATCACAGCATTCCTTTATTGCTTCTGAAAGATCGATTTTTTCCGGAACCATCGTTATTTTGCCGGATGCAAGCTGGCTTGATTTCAATACCCTGTCCACCTCGTCCGTGAGGCGGTTCATGCAAAGCTGACTCTTCTTCAAAGCTTCAACCTCATCCGGAAGCTTCAATTTCATTTGCAGAATATCCAGTCGAATCTGCAATGCGGTCGCAGCGTTTTTGATTTGATGCGCAATGTTTTCAACAAAATGCGTCATTTCTTCTTCACGATGCGCGGAAGCGGCACGCATGAGCGAAAACTGTGCCGTAAGCTCGGAAAATGCGTTTTGAAGATTCGCAACAGCGCCTTCGTTCAATGTTTCTTCAATATCGTCCTCCGGATACAGCAAAAAATGCTCAACCGACTTTGAAAGCCTGTCGAGCTCACGTCTTTGCCTGCAAATATGAAACAATTCACCGCCGAGCGCCGCTGCAAGCAGGACGACAAGCCAAATCAGCCATTGCATTGCGTTTTCTCCGTTCGTTATCTTCCGTAAAAACTCTTATTGCTCCGTAACGGGCAATGTCCAGCGGTAACCTATGCCGCGCACGGTTTCAATGTAGGGCTTGCCGTTAACCTTTCCGAGTTTGTCGCGCAGCCGACTGATATTCACGCTTAAGGTGTTTGCATCCACAAATGCCGAATCCTTATCCCAAACCAGATACAGAAGCTCCTCACGGGACACGGTCTGTTTCGAATGCGTTATCAATGCCGCAGCAAGCTTTGTTTCGGTTGCGGTCAGCTCAAGCACGTTCCCTTTTCGCCTGATGCGGCAGCTTGCGCTGTCGTAGCTGAGTTCTCCCGTTCTCAGGACTCCGCTGCTCTTTTTTGACGTGCGGCGCAGCAGAGCTTCAATGCGGACAAGAAGTTCATGCATCCTGAACGGCTTTGCAACGTAATCGTCCCCGCCGGCACGGAAGCCGCGCACAAGCTCGATTTCACTGCTGCATGCAGTCAAAAAAAGTATCGGCACATTTGAAAACTCTCTTATCCTGCGGCAAAGCTCGTAACCGTCATCCTGCCCTAAGCGTACGTCCAGAATAACAAGATCCGCACCGCCGTCACGCATTGTCTGCATTGCGGCAGAGGCGCAGTCCGCGCATGAAACGGTATAGCCGTCGCTTTCAAGAATTTCCCGCAGCCCATCGGCAACGTTTTTATCGTCTTCAGTGACAAGTATATGTTTGTTCACGGCACTGCACCTCCTGCCTGTTTTCAGTCATTTAACCAACATCTCAACATCCTCATTCCCGTTCGGGATTCATTGTTTATTATAGCTGATTTGAGACAATCTTTCCATCCTCAATTTTAATTATTCTGTCCGCTTTTTTTGCGATCTCGAGATCATGGGTAACGATTATCAGAGTCTGTCCGAAACGCGCCGCACAGCTGCTCAGCAGGTTAAGCGTGTCCTCCCCCGCTTTTTTGTCCAAATTGCCCGTCGGCTCATCCGCAAAAATGATATGCGGCTTTGCAAGAATCGAGCGCGCTATTGCAACACGCTGCTGCTCACCGCCGGAAAGCTCATAAGGGTACTTTTTCAGCTTTTCTTCGATTCCGAGCATCTTTGTAACCTCTGCAAGAAATGTTTCGTCCGGCTTCCTGCCGTCCAGCCTCAGCGGCATACAAATGTTGTTCAGCACGGAGTACTCATCCAGCAGATTGAACTGCTGAAACACAAAGCCCATGCTGCGTCTGCGAAAGATTGCCATTTTTTCGTCAGAGAACGAGAACATATCCACGCCGCCGATAAGCACTTTTCCGGATGTCGGCCTGTCCAGTCCGCTCAGAACATGAAGCAGGGTGGATTTTCCCGATCCGCTTCTTCCGATTATCGCATAGAAAAGTCCCTTTTCAATCGAAAGATCGACTCCGTTCAATGCGTTCACCGCTCCGGATGATGTTTTGTACTCTTTGTACAGTTTTTCTGCCTGCAAAATAATTGACATAATTTTTCTCCTTATATTTCACAATAAATTTTCGTCCAAGATTCATCTTTCGTTCAAAACGGCCGTTCAGCGTGCGCGAAGCATTGCCGCAAGATCGTTTCTCGTCAGTCGATGCTTTGCTGCACGGGAGAGCAGGATGAGTATCGCTGCGCAGCTAACCGTAATGAGCACAACCGTCAGCGCGTTCGCTCCCCCCTGTGCAAGTCCCGAAAGACCGGATTGCACGAAATCAAGCACATTCATATCTGCATTCACTTCCTGCCGATGTTTATAACGCGAAATTGCGGAAGCAAACATATATGCCGCATACACGAGCCAGCCGCACAATACTGCTGCTGCACCGCGCAGCGCAGCACGGCAATTCAGCTGCCACCGAAGCTGACGTTTGGACATTCCGAGCGCACGCAGAATGCCGAATTCGCGCTCCTCTCCCTCCGCTTCAAGCGTCAGAATGTTTCCGATAAGCAGCAGCATAACAAGTGCGATGCAGCCGCATCCCGAGTAAATCAATATGAGCTTTTGCAGATCCTCCTGTATATACGCTGCATACTGTTCACGGTTGTTGTTCATTGAAATGCTTTGTTTGGCAGTTATTTCAGCAAGCACACTGTCCGTTGAAACATAGCCGGCATTAAGGTCGGTATATACATTCGCAGTGTTATAGCCGTATTCGGCTTCAACAGCGTTTTTGTCACCGGTAATAAAGCTCCCGCAAAGGCTGCCCGGCTCGCATTCCGTCAGGATGTTTTTCAGGAATTCGTCCGAACAGAATACTGTGTACGGCTGATAAGCACCTGTGAGAATCAGATTGGTTTTTTCGTGATCGAATTCTGCCACGGCAGCGATGCTTACGTTTTTTGTGAGCAGCTTGCTGTAAGCGCCTAACCTGCATACATCTTCCTCCCGAATGAGTTTTGAACCGTAGCAGCCGACTGAAATTTCATCACCGGCCGATAAATCGGCTGCGCCGAAGTGTTCACGATTAAAAAACACTCCGCCGTCCGTTCCGACAGGAAAGGACATTATGACGCCTTCTCCGTTTGAAAACGCCCGCCATGCCGCCGCATCAACAGCGGAAGGGTCAATCAATGTGCCGAGGCTTTCCTCCGATAAGGCATACAGGCACACGGCTGCACCGTCCTCAAACTGAGGGTCATATTCACGCAAAGCGGTGAAAAGGCTGCTGTTTTTGTCGCCGTCGAACGTCAGCTCCACCGTCATCGAATTAAATGCAGCTGCCTTTGTGACGCCGGGTATGCTCTGATAGGTTTTCAGCATATCCGCAGTAATAAGCTGTGCATTTCGACCATCCCTGATAAATGCAACCTCCGAAGATTCCGCATTCAGAACATATGCAGGTTGATTTTGCCATTTATGCATATCGGCTCTCGGATAAAGTGATTCCAGAATGCCGAATATAACCGCACCGCAGAATACAGCGGCAAGCAGCACGACCGCAATGCGGCGAAAAACATCAAACGCATGCGCACGTCGGCGGGCTGTATGTATCCTGCCCGTCAGCGGCTCTGAAAGTGCGATGCGGAAAACAGTCATTCGCGCCGCAAATATCCCTGCAATCCAGCACAGTGCCGTGACTGCAAGCTGCGACAGCGGAACGTCCACCTGCACCGGTGCGGATTTTGCATACACAAACAGCTTCAAAATCAGCTTTGTTATAATGGTTCCGAGCAGTGTTCCCGCTCCAAGCGCAGGCAGGCACAGAATCAGCGTTTCAAACGTCAGCAACAGTCTCAGCTGCCGTTTTGTTATGCCTATACTTCGAAAAAGAGCGATTCCTCTGACCTGCTTGCGGAGCTGAACAGCGTATATGCAGACCACTGCAATAACGGTCACGGCAAGAATCAGGCAGATATAAAATGAATGATAATTTGCTTCACCTTTATCCGAAAATGCGGCGGTGTTTATGCAAACAGCTTTGTCCGCATTTGTCCCGCGACGTGTTTTTTGCATGTATGCATTGATACTCTCCGCCGCCTGTCCGCGTTCCGCTTCATCAACTTCAAAAAAGAATTGACGGTTTGCTGCCGCAACCGAAACATGCGCCGCCCCCGCTGTGGACTGCTCATTCATCTGCGCAGCTGTTTCAATTGCCTTGGTCCGCAAATTTTCTCCCGCCGTATTTGTGACAAGCGCACCGCAAATAGGCTTTGAAAGCTTGTTCTCGCTCAATTGCCAAAGGCTCGAGTATTCGCGCAAAACGCCGCACAGCGTGAAGGTGCATTCAACCGGGATTTTTATCCCTTCAACGGATTCTTCGGACTCGGCATCAAAAAGAACTGTGAAGGAAATCTCCTGTCCGATCGTATAATTCTTTCCGAGTTTTGAAAGAGCGGAAGCCTCCAACGCTATTTCACTGTCATGCTGCGGGAACTCTCCGTCCTGCAATTCGATTCGTCCGATTTTGAGCAAATTCCCGTCCGCCGAACCTACGGATGTGACCGCGACGCCGCTTTTTGATACCGCCTGACCGTAGACCATCGCCGCTCCGATCTCTCCGATGCCGTTCACCGTGCTCAAAAACTCCGCATCGCCCTCAATTCCGTACGGTATTGCGCCGTACCATGCGCCGTAGGTGTTCAGCCTGTATTCCGCATTCGTTTTTATAATGCTGCCCGTTATGCAAAGCGTAACAAGCACAGCGGCAAATGAAATTGTCAGAATAATAACCGCAAGCAGGCTGCTGCGCTTTTTCCCTTTCAGCCCATGCAGCGCAAGTTTGAAAAGCTCTTTTTTCATTTTGCTCATTCCTCTCCGTTTTTTCGATTTTGCTTGAGTTTCCGACCGTGCAGCATCCTATGTTCGCTGCCCTTCAGCAAACAAAAGTATAGCATGCCATGCTTACAACAGGCTTTCAGCCGTGCTTACAGTTTTGTAAGTTTCGTGCCGCATATCCGAATTTAATCGGTATTCACTTATTATATCACAACTTCGCTGCAAAAAATTGCCGCACCGAACCGCTGTCCGACACGTTGCAAATGCGCGATAAAGCGGCTTCTCATAAGGCGAAATAAGTATATTCCTGTTTTTTCAATATATTTGCATTATTCAGGTTGACTAAACGATGAACATTGAGTATAATGTATCAGTAATTCGAGTCGGCCGCGGTCGGGTTGAATCATTCATTTCCCGCAAGAGAGAGGGGGGAAACTGATAATGGAAATCCGTGTTGGTGAAAATGAATCCTTGGAAAGCGCAATTAAACGTTGGAAGCGTAAATGTGCTCGTTCAGGTATCCTTGCTGACGCAAGAAAGCGTGAGCATTACGAAAAGCCCAGCGTAAAACGCAAAAAGAAGGCTGAAGCTGCAAGGAAACGCAAGTATTAATTGCATCCTGCTTTACCGTTTTTTCAAAATGAATCGGCTTTGCTGTCGTTCATTTTAAAAAGCGAATATGTTTAATCGAAGTGCAGAAGAGCGATTTCGCCCGTCTGCACTTCTTTCGTTTTTGTCTGTTTTTTCGGCTGACTGCCGCTCTTTCTTATTAACACGGATCCATTGGCACGGATTCGGCCGTCAGTTTTTAATCATCCTGCCGATTTCGGTGGACTCTATATACCTTTCTTTAATCGCCTTCAATTCCGTCATATGCGGCTGCGTCATATGGATTTTTTGCAGTTCCGCATTTTCCCATGTTTCGGCAAGCAGCAGTGTGTCGGGGTTTTGAACAGAGGCAAAATATTCGTACCGCCGGCAGCCCTTTTCATCAAGTATCAGCTGAAGGATCCCGCTCGATTTCACAGCGTTCAGAAACGCTTCCCGCATTCCGGGTTTTGCGGTGTAGATAACAAACAGATTAAGTTCATCGTTTTCGTTCATGTTCAGGTTAGTCCCCTTCAATTATTGTTTGTTCACGGTACAGCAAAACCGCAGCAGCCGTGCCGATTCCGAAACGGAAATCACAAAGCTGCTGCGGCAATTTCAGGTTCTGTCGCAATTCGAAGCTCTCCCTCGACTGCGAAGAAAAAAATCATTATTCGTCAGCCCTGTGCTGAGCAAAGAGCCTGCATGTTCGGCAATTTCGTGTTACGCAGTTACGCAAAGAACCTGCCGATTCGGCAATTCTGTGTTACGCAGTTACGCAAAGAACTTGCCGATTCGGCAATTCTGTGTTATGCAAAGAACTTGCCGATGATATCAACGATTTCAGCACCGATGCGCTTCTGAGCTTCGGTGGTGGAAGCACCGATATGGGGGGTGCAGCTGACATGGGGATGGCTGTAAAGAGCCTCGTTCTTGCTGGGTTCTTCTGCCCAAACATCAAGACCTGCTGCATAAACCTTACCGCTGTTGAGTGCATCAAGCAGAGCTGCTTCGTCAACATTTGTGCCGCGGCTGGTATTAATGATAACAACGCCGTCCTTCATCTTTGCGATATTTGCAGCATTGATGATTGCGCCGCCGTCAACTGCGGGAGCATGAACGCTGATGAAATCGGATTTTGCAAGCAGCTCGTCCATTTCAACATAGTTGATGCCGGTCTGCTCTTCGATGCCGGGAATATGGAAAATATCGAATGCGATAACATTCATGCCCATGCCCTTAGCTATCCTGCCGAGAGCCTGTCCGATTCTGCCGAAACCGACGATGCCGAGGGTTTTGCCGTGAATCTCAATGCCCTTGTATGCCTTCTTTTCCCATTTGCCTTCGCGCATGGTGTGACCCGCAACGCTGATGAAGCGAGCGCAGGAGAGCATATGAGCCATTGCAAGCTCTGCAACAGCATCACTGGAAGCGCGGGGAGTGTTCATGACCTTGATACCCTTTTCTTCGGCATATTTGTGGTCGATATTGTCGATGCCGACGCCGCCGCGGATGATGAGCTTCAGTTTGCCGGTTTCGCATGCCGCATCAATGATGGGAACGCGAACTTTGGTTGCGGAACGAACAACGAGAACATCAAAGTTCTTTACCTGTTCTGCAAGCTCTGTCGGCTCATAGAACTGTTCAACGACTTCATGACCCTGTGCGCGCAGTGCGGCAACAGCATTCTTTTCCATACCGTCTGATGCAAGAATACGCATAGTATAATCTCCTTAATAATGTATAATTTATCAATTGGGTGAAAACTGTCGCGGGCAGGGTGCGAAACGCTGCCCGCAGCAGTCGGCTGCATTTTTATTTAGTGACAGCAAACGGACTCAGGCTCAGCCCTTGTAATTCTCCTGCTCGTATTTGCGGAGGAAATCAACAAGAGCAACAACGCCTTCCTTGGGCATTGCGTTATAAATGGAAGCACGCAGACCGCCGACGCTCTTGTGGCCCTTGAGGTTGTCAAAGCCCGCTGCCTTGGTTGCTGCAACAACTTCCGCATCCGTTTCCTTGGAAGCAGTTACAAAGGGAACGTTCATGAGGGAACGGAATTCCTTTTCAACCGTGCCGCGGAACATCTTGGACTCATCAAGGAAATCGTAAAGGATCTTTGCCTTTTCTTCGTTCATCTTTGCCATGACTTCAAGGCCGCCGATCCTCTTGAGGTACTTGAATACCTGACCGCAGACGTAAATGCTCCAGCAGTTGGGGGTGTTGTACATTGAGCCGTTGTTCGCATGGGTAGCATAGCTCATGTAGGTGGGAACGAACTGGGGCAGATCCTCGCGGATGAGGTCTTCACGCATGATTACGATTACCATGCCTGCCGGGCCGATGTTCTTCTGTACGCCGCCGTAGATAACGCCGTAATCGGAAACATTGCAGGGCTTTGAAAGGAACATTGAGCTCTGGTCGGAAACAAGAATCTTGCCCTTGGTGTTGGGAAGAGTCTGGTATGTGGTTCCGTGAATCGTCTCGTTTTCGCAGATGTAAACATAATCCGCATCCTCACTGATGGGAAGATCGGAACAATCGGGGATGTAGCTGTAATTGCGATCCTCGCTGGTTGCAACAAGATTGATCTTGCCGTATTTCTTTGCTTCGTTATATGCCTTTTTGGACCAGTTGCCGGTTACGATATAGTCAGCAACGCCGTTTTTCATAAGGTTCATGGGCAGCATTGCAAACTGAAGCGTTGCACCGCCCTGAATGAACATGACCTTGTAGTTATCGGGAATGTTCATAAGGTCGCGCAGATCCTGTTCGGCTTCGTCGATGATCTGCTGGAAAACCTTGGACCTGTGGCTCATCTCCATGACGCACATGCCGCTGCCTTCATAGTTGAGAAGGTTGTCGCGCACGCTCTCAAGAACCTCAACGGGGAGGATGGAGGGGCCTGCGGAGAAGTTATAAACACGATCGTATTTCATAGCAAAAACTCCTTTAGAAAAAATAGTTCGCTTGTTTTTGGGAAGCCGGGCCGCGATTGATTCAATGCTGTTCAACCTTTTCCCGAGAAAATCCCGTTAGATTGATTATAACGCTAATTCATGCCTTATTCAACCGCGAAACCGAGTTTTTTGCCTATATATTTTTTCTAATATTTTCTAATATTTCTGCCGCCTTCGTCCTGTTGTTTCGGCAGAATTCAGCCGTTCAGAATATATGTTCCGAGGTTCAGGTAACCTGCAAAAAGCAGCCACGCGATATACGGCAGCATCAAAATACCCGAAACTTTATCAAGTTTGAAAAAACTGCATGTCATTACAATCACGGTGATGAGCAGTATCACAAGCAGAACGAACGCCGCAAGGCGAAGATTAAGCGTGAAAAGAAGATTAAGCGTGAAAAACAGCGGCGTCCAGAGCATATTCAAAATGAGCTGAACGAGGTAAACGCGGAGCGCACACGCCGCCTGCCCGCCGATATCCGAATTGTCTCCGCACCGAACTTTTTTTCCGCTGCGGTCCTGCTTGCCGATAATATATATTCTTGCTGCCGATATCCCCATCAAAACGAACAAAACTGTCCACACGACCGGGAAAAGCCACGACGGCGGCGCAAGCGGCGGCTGTCTGAGCGCGCCGTACTCCTCCATGGCGGACATTGCAAAGACGGAAGATATCCCTCCCGCCGCAAGCGCAGCCGCAATAGAAACGATGTACACCCATGTTTTGGCGATTTTTTTCGATTTCATAAAAGATTCCTTTCAACCTTGTTTATTTGTACTCTCAGCTGCATTCCGAAAACTCCGAACGGCTCGGATTTGCCGCCGCTTTTGCTCATTCAGGTGCAGCTTCCATCAGCATTATTTGAAATTTTGCTAATATATATGCCCGATTGCCGCAAAAGTGCTTGCATATTGCTTAAAAAGGTGATAAAATACCGATGTTTGATTTTCGTCCCGTGTATTCGTATGCGGTTTTGCAGGGCATGTTCCGCATTTTGCGGTTTTTCCTTCAATCGCATTCAACCTCATACACGGCAGATTCGGCAAGGAGGTGTAACGAAATGGGTAAGTTTTGTGAAGTATGCGGTAAGGGCGCAATGAGCGGTAATCTCGTCAGCCATTCCAACAGGAAGACTAGGCGTATCTGGGCTCCCAACGTACAACGTGTTAACGTCATCGTCAATGGTACTCCTAAGAAGATGAATGTATGCACCCGTTGCCTGCGTTCCGGCAAGGTTCAGCGTAACGTCTGATTGCTGCTTTCAACGGTATCGCTATGAGAACAGAATTTTCTATGGATAAGATTGTAGCTCTGTGTAAAAACCGGGGCTACATTTTCTCAGGATCGGAAATTTACGGCGGGTTGGCGAATTGCTGGGACTACGGTCCGCTCGGCGTTCTTTTCCTTAACAACATCAAAGGCGCATGGTGGCGCAAATTCGTTCAGGAAAGCCCCTATAATGTCGGCGTTGACTGCGCGATTCTGATGAACCCCGAAGTATGGGTTGCAAGCGGGCACGTTGTCAATTTTAATGATCCGCTCATGGATTGCAGAGCCTGCAAAGCAAGATTCCGCGCCGATAAGCTTATCGAAGATTATGCCGAAGCAAACGGACTTGCCGATGTTCACCCCGACGGCTGGACAAACGAACAGATGGAAGCATACATCAACGAAAAGGGCATTGTCTGCCCCGAATGCGGAAAGCATGATTTCACCGGCATCCGCAAATTCAACATGATGTTCAAAACCTTCCAGGGTGTCAACGAAAACACGGCAAACGAGATTTATCTTCGCCCCGAAACCGCGCAGGGCATTTTTGTCAACTTTCAAAATGTTCAGCGCACGATGCGCAAAAAAATCCCGTTCGGAATTGCACAGATCGGCAAATCTTTCCGCAACGAAATCACTCCGGGCAACTTCATTTTCCGCACAAGGGAATTTGAGCAGATGGAGCTTGAATTCTTCTGCGAACCCGGCACGGAACTTGAATGGTACGACTACTGGCGCAGCTATTGCTACAACTTCCTCCGCAGCCTCGGCATGAGTGAGGAACGGCTGCGCAGGCGTGAACATTCACCCGAAGAGCTTTGCCACTATTCCAACGGCACAACCGATATCGAATATCGTTTCCCGTTCGGTTGGGGTGAACTCTGGGGCGTTGCAAGCCGCACCGATTATGACCTTAAAGCTCATGCGGAACACAGCGGCAAGAGCATGGAATACATGGATCCGTTCACGAATGCCCGATACATTCCCTATTGTATCGAACCCTCCGTCGGCGCAGGCCGCATGGCTCTCGCATTCCTCTGCGATTGCTACGATGAGGAGACTCTCGAAAACGGCGATGTTCGCAACGTTCTGCATCTGCATCCCGCGCTCGCTCCCTACAAGGCCGCCGTTCTTCCGCTTCAGAAGAAGCTCGGCGACAAAGCCAAAGAGCTTTATGCAATGCTGTCCAAGCATTTCATGGTCGATTACGATGAGACCGGTGCAATCGGCAAACGTTATCGCCGCCAGGACGAAATCGGTACCCCGCTCTGCATAACAGTTGATTTCGAAACTGTTGAAGGCGATCCCGCCAACGATATGCAGAAGGACACCGTCACCGTTCGCGACAGGGACACAATGCAGCAGATTCGTTTGCCCATTGACCAACTTGTTCCCTATATCGAGAAAAAAATCGAGTTCTGAGTTTGAGCGGCTTAAAGCCGCCGCCCATGCATAATCAACCCGCACGGTATTATATCCCCCGTGCGGGTTTTATGTTTCCTGATGCATACGGCTGTCTGCATCAAACCGGAAACAACTCGTTGTCAGCACTCGGCACGGAGTCAAGAGCCGATTCACGAAGTCCGCACCCGAAAAAACCGCAGAGCGGAAAGCCCTGCGGTTTTTGGGAGATAAGTGTTGAAAATACTTTAGGAGTTTTCCTCCGGCAGAAACTGCTCGGGCAGAGCCTGCCGTGTCATCGAATCAGCCCCTGAGAAGCTTTACGGTTTCGGCAAGCTTTTCAAGATCGGCAGCATTGCAGCGACCGAGCTTCTGCATTGCAACGACGAAATCGGAGAGACTTGCGCCCTCGTTGCCGTTGAGCAGATGACCGCGGGTCTGTGCAACATATTCTGCACGGGTAAGAAGGGGCAGATATTCGAAGCTGCGAACCTTCTTGCCGACGATTTTGATGAAGCCCTTCATGTTGAGGCGGTTAACGAAAGTCTGAACGGTCTGATAAGTCCAGTCATGGCCCTCGATTGCCTGCCAAATGTCGGTGATGATAACGGGTTTGCCTGCTGCCCAGATAATCTCCATTACTTCGAGTTCTGCAGCGGATACGTCTTTGATAATCATAGTCTTTACCTCACATATATTGTATTCACTGGTTATATTCTACTCTGTCCGGCTAAAAATTGCAATACCGCATTCAAGAATTTTTAACAAAAATTGCCCTGTTGGCACCAAAAAAAGCCACAAAACAGCATTTGTACTAATTTTGACTTATTAAGTACATGCAATTGCCACATTTTCTTGTCAGCCTGATTAGTTTGCAACCAAAGTTAACAGTATGTTAAAAAGGCATGGAATAAATTTTTTCGCCGTACGCGTAGTGCGCAAAGCGGGCTTACTGCGCTGAGCGGAACGCATTATACAAACTTCCGCATCCTTGCAAGAGCTGCTTTTTCAAGGCGGCTCACCTGCGCCTGACTTATGCCGACCGATTTTGCAACCTCCGTTTGTGTCTTCCCGTTAAAGAAGCGAAGTTGTAAAATTTTTCTTTCCCGTTCCGAGAGTTTGCTCATGCCTGTTGAAATTGCAATGCCGTCCAGCCAGCGATTATCGTCCGCCGTGTCATCCTTGACCTGGTCCACAATATAGACCGCATCACCGTCATCCCGAAAAATAGGTTCATTGAGCGAAATCGGATCGGAAATTGCATCCAAGGCGAAAACAACGTCGCTCTCGGGAACGCCCAATTCTGCAGCTATTTCGTTTAAACTTGGTTCAACACCCTTTTCATCAACCAGCCTGCTTCTGACCTGCATCGCGTGATAGGCCGTGTCGCGCAGAGAGCGGCTGACTCTTATGCTGCTGTTGTCGCGAAGGAATCGCCTGATTTCACCGATAATCATCGGCACGGCATATGTGGAGAAGCGGACATTATGGCTCAAATCGAAATTATCGATCGCTTTAATCAGCCCGATGCAGCCGACCTGGAACAAATCATCCGGCTGTTCGCCGCGGTTTGAGAACCTTTGAATAACGCTCAGCACAAGCCGCAGATTCGCCTGAATAAATTCATCACGCGCCGATTCATCACCTGATTTTATCCGTTCGAGCAGCTCAGTGCTCTTTTTATAGCTGATACGCGGAAGTTTCCCGGTGTCCACGCCGCAGATTTCCACTTTGTTGATTGCCATTGCCGACCTCCGATTCAAGTTTGTTTTTCGATTAACACGTCAAACAACAAATCTTTGATAAGCAATTGTTATTCAACGTTTTTCTTATATTCAAATAATGGACATTTTCGGAATAATTTATTCAGGTTTTTTTGCCCTTTTACGGCGAAAATCGGAAAAGCAATTGAAATAGTTTCTGATTCGACAAAACTCATCCGGAAAGCGTATTTTTTGTTTTGTGCAAAAGCATTCTTTGAAGTTCGTGCGCATCCGACCGCACATCGGGTTCAATGCCGATAAACCGCCGCAAAAAACCCGGAGGAAACGCAGGAGGCACCGGCGGTGTGCTGTATATAAAAATTTTCTTGTTTACATTTTCATGAAATCCTGCTAAAATGCCTTGCACAACGGTTCAGGAGATTTTTGAATATGCTCAGGATTAAAAAATCTGAATTTGTAACGAGCGTCGGTAAAAACGGGGGCTATCCCTCCGAGGGCGGTGCCGAAATTGCAATCGTCGGCAAATCAAATGTCGGCAAATCGTCAATTATAAACTCGCTCTGCAACATGAATAAACTTGCAAAAACATCACAAAAACCCGGAAAGACGCGGCTTATAAACTATTTTCGCATCAACGGGGATTTCTACATTGTAGATCTTCCCGGATACGGCTTTGCACAGGCGTCAAAGCAGGAGCAGGCACAATGGGGCGAACTTATCGAAAGCTACCTTGCCTCCGGAAGGGTGAAGCATATTTTCATGCTTGTGGATATTCGCCACGAGCCGACTCGCGATGATAAACAAATGTTTAAGTACATACTCTATTATGCGATTCCGTACACGCTCATTGCAACCAAAGCCGATAAACTGGCAAAAACGCGACGCAAACAGGTTGCGGTTGCCCGTGCCCGCGAACTCGGCGCACCACCGTATGCAATTGCATATTCGAGTGAAACCGGTGACGGCAGGTCGGAGCTGCTGGAAAGGCTCGAAGCGGTTGCTTACGGTGACATAATCGGCCATGATTCCGAAACGGAAGCTGATTCAAATCCTTCCGCCCCCGCAGCGGAAACAATTTCGGCGTCCGAAAAAACTCCGGTTTAAGTTTGTTTCGGCAAAAAGGGCGCAGAATCATGTTTTTTGTCTGCTGCCCGATTATTCCGAGCGTTTGCGAAACGAAACCCGGCATATCAAGCGGCAGCTTAAACGGCGGCGCTGATTTGTTTTCGGAAAACTTTTGGGGACAAATTTTCAATTTTTATGCAATTGCCTATTGACATGACGGGGCAATGTCAGCATAATATGGTAGGCGTTGATTGATGCGGGCAAAAAGCGCAGAGCGTATCCGTCTCAATCACCGCTTATCAAAGCAATGCGGGTCGATTGCCGCACCCGTGTTCATAAAATCAAATCGGCAATAAATAAATTATTTTTTCGAGGGTTAAACCATGGGCTACAAGAAATGTCCGAGATGTGAGTTGAATTATATTCGTGATGACCAACAGCTTTGCGATGTTTGTTCAAGAAAGCGCAAAGCCTCCGATGATGACAACGAGGTTTTGATGTGCATTGAATGCGGCGAGAATCCCGCCATGAAGGGCAAGGAGCTTTGTGCCGCATGTTATAAAGAGAGTCTGCGTCAGGAAAGGCTCGGCAAGCAGCATAAGACCATTGCCGCACTCGACGAAATGGATAATTCAGACATGGAGGACGTCGGCGTGCCCCTTGACGAAGCGGAAATTCCCGAAACGGAAATTCCGGAGCTTGACGGCAGCTTCGATGATGACGATGAAGGCTATATTGACGAAGACCGCGAAAACGGCGACGATTGACAGCATTGCATTGCATCCCCGCATAGCCCCGCTGCTTTATCGGCAGCAGACTGACTGAACGGTAATATTCTGATGAAACTATTCGCAATCGGAGATCTGCATCTTAACGGCAAAGCCGATAAACCAATGGATGTTTTCGGTTCCAATTGGGATAGGCACAGAGAAAAGATATTTGATGCATGGCAGAGTCTCGTCTCCCCAAGCGACTGTGTGCTTGTTCCGGGCGATATCTGCTGGGCAATGTATCTTGAAGATGCCGTTGACGATCTGAACTCAATTGCGGAGCTTAACGGCACAAAGATTCTTATCCGCGGCAACCACGACTACTGGTGGGCATCGCCGACGAGGATACGCGCCGTTTTGCCCGCCGGTATGTATATTGTTCAGAATGATTCGGTTGATATGGGTGCGTTTTCGGTATGCGGTTCACGCGGTTGGATGCTTCCTTCGGCTGCCAACTTCGGAAAAGCCGACGAAAAGATTTTCAACCGCGAATTGATACGGCTTGAAATGTCGCTTAAGGCGGCTCGGCGTGCGCCTGTCATAACGATGCTGCATTATCCACCTGTTGCCGAAAACGGCATGCGGACGGCTTTTACGGAGCTTATTTCGCAGTATCCCGTGCAGCAGGTTGTGTATGGGCATCTTCATGCGCAGTCATGCAGACTCGGCTTTAACGGAACGCTGGACGGCATACGCTACTCACTTTGTTCGGCCGACTTTTTAAATTTCGCACCGAAACAGATCGCAGAATTCTGACAAATACTTGAATGTTTGGAACAAAACAGACTGCCGCAAACACATATGTGTTTTTGTTGCAGTCTGTTTAAAGTTATTTTAAAAGATTATCAACGATTGAATTCCGCTGCCGGTGTCCGCAACGCCCGTACGCGCAGTTCCTCATTTCGGCAGCATGAAATGAACCGTTTTGTTTTTCAGCGAAATGCGGAGAACCTCTGCTCCGCGCTCTGCAAGCTCTTTTTTGTATTTCAGAAAAGAATGATCGATTTGAAAACCAAGCACATCCTCGATTTCATCGAAGGTTAGGCTGAATTGCCCCGGTTCATGCTGCATAACGTAATTCCACAGCGGTTCGTATTTACTCATTGCCGCACCTCCCTATGTATATATCAGCTCGGCTTTGAATCGCCCGAAGTTTGCCGAGCATTATTGAATTATACCACAAAACAAGCCTTTTTTACAGGTTTTGACAGATGCTGTATTTCATGTTTTTTTGACATGATTTTAATAGTTTTCAGCAATATATTGTCACAAATTGTTGACATACACCGCCAAAAGTGTTATCTTATTTAAGATGGATCTTTAAGAGCGGTACGGAGATGCCGGCAAGATTTACGGACTTATGAATAAATTGGAGCTGTGTCCCGGGCATTATGCCCGAATCGGCTGTTGCTTTTTGTTTTTCTGTATGCTTTGCTGTGCGGCAAAGCTTTTATTTTGCCCTTCTGCACTCTTCCGTTTCGAATTTACCCTTCCGTCCGAAATACTTTCAGGGAGAAAACGACGATGAAACTTATCTATGACGTCAACGACAAACCCAAGTTCCGTGCGAATCTTGTTTTCGCATTCCAGCAGCTGCTTGCTATCATAGCGGCAACACTGCTTGTTCCGACCCTTGTAAACAGCGCATTCGGTGAAGCAATCCTTGACCAGGGTGCAGCATTGTTCGGCGCAGGCGCAGGCACCCTTGTCTACATTCTTTTCACAAAGAAAAAGAGCCCTGTTTTCCTGGGCAGCTCCTTTGCATTCATCAGCCCGTTGATCGGCGCATGTTCATTCGGCTATTTCGGCATTCTTATCGGCGCATTCATTGCAGGTATTGTTTACGTCATCATTGCTCTTATCGTTCATTTTGCCGGCACAAACTGGGTTGACAAGCTCCTTCCCCCCGTTGTCATCGGCCCGGTAGTTGCGCTTATCGGTCTCAACCTTTGCGGTTCCGCAATCAACAATGTCAACAACACCGCCGCCTCTCCCGACGGTTATAACCTTGTGTGCATTCTTATCGGCATCATCACATTCTTTGCAACGGTGCTTGCATCCGTTAAGGGCACAAAAACGATGAAGCTGATTCCCTTTATCATCGGCATTGCCGCAGGGTATGTCGCTGCATCCGTATTCACCGTTATCGGCAGCAAATGCGGCATTGATTACCTTAAAATCGTTGATTATTCCCCCTTGGCAAACAATTTTGAAACCGTAACTTTCGGCAGCTTCATTTCCCTGCCCAAGTTCACCTTCCTCGGCGCGCTCAACGAAGGTGCGGGCAAAATCGATGTTGCCGCCGTTGTCAAGCTCTTTGCACTGTTTGCGCCCGTTGCGTTCGTTGTTTTTGCCGAGCATATTGCAGATCACAAGAACCTCGGTTCAATCATTGACCGCGATCTTATTAAGGACCCCGGTCTGCCCCGCACCCTTCTCGGCGACGGCGTCGGCTCCATTGTCGGTGCGATTTTCGGCGGCTGCCCCAATACAACCTACGGCGAAAGCGTCGGCTGCGTTGCCATCACCGGCAATGCTTCCGTTTCCACCATCGGTCTTACTGCAATCATGGCGATTCTGCTTTCGTTCTTTACGCCGTTTGTTGCATTCGTCAACACGATTCCCAGCTGCGTTGTCGGCGGTATCTGCATTGCACTCTACGGCTTCATTGCTGTCAGCGGCCTTAAGATGCTTCATGAAGTTGATCTCGGCGAATCCGAGAACCTGTTCGTTGTAAGTGCGATTCTCGTCACGGGCATCGGCGGGCTCTCCCTCAACTTCGGAGGCGTGGTTGAAATTCCGAACATTGCAACCGCACTCATTATCGGTGTTTTGACCAAGCTCATTGTCGGCAAAGTTAAGTCAAACAAATCCGCCGGTAAAAACTGAGCGGTTATATAAACATCGAAACCTCACATAAATCACGATAAACGAAAAAGCACGGGAACTTCCGTGCTTTTCCGTTGTTTTCGTTTTAATCCGAAGCACAAACCGGCTTTCAGGGTTTTATATGCTTTACGAGTTCTTATCTTTTTCGCTGTCGCGAAGCCTCGTCAGTTTTTCAACATATACATCGCAAAGTTCTTTTGCGTACTCACTGTCCCTGCTGCCGGCAACGATGCGGAAGGAAGCATCCGCAGTTCCGGCGGGACGAACACACACCCAGCCCGTGTCACGCTTTAGGCGCAAACCGTCAACAAGTTCTCCGTTTTTTTCGCCCTCTGCAAGCATCCGGAGCATTCTGCCGATATCTTTCCATGCGGTGCGTATGCTCTTTTCCGAAGTATAGACTTTTGGCAGAGCTTCCGCATAATCTTTCAACTCTCCCGAAACAAACATCTCACAAAGCTTCACGACCGCCGCTTCCGGCTCATACAGTGCGGGGTAATATGCGTTTCTTGCAAAGGACAGCCGTCGCTGCTCGGCCAAGCTTTCCTTTGAGTATATAAGCTGAACACCCTGCTTCTTTATCTCATCACGATAGGGCTCCGGCAATGAAACGGGTACGACCAACAGTTCGGCACCCTCTTCCTTTTCCGGCAGTCCGAATGCTCCGCCGCCGCAGTTTACGGCAAGCGACCTCGCGATAACCGTCTGCACCTCGCTGTTGCCCAATATGATATCCCCGCTTATTGACAAGCTGATTTTGCCGTCATTATCAATTTGAACCGCAATCGTGTTTTCGTCAAACACGGGGGAAAGTCCGTTTTCCGCGCAGCTTCTTTCAACATTCCAGCCAAGCCGCAGCAAAACCCTGCTTATCACCCTGCCGGACTGTTCGGGCGCACCGATACGCAGCGTGCGCTTGTTATTCAGCATCAGTTCACGCCGAATGCCGCAGAGAAGACGCTGCTCATAAGCTTCTTCAAGCCCGTTCAGATTTCCGATTATGCCGAGTTCGGCATCAAGAGTGGGCTTCTGTTCGCCGAAAAGGAAACCGGCGCGCACAGAGCGCATTGCATCGGGCGAAAGTTCAATGCCGTTTTCATCAAACAACACAAGTTCGGCGTTTCTTCCGTTGTTATTGACATAGATTCCCCCCGCGCAGCCTGTTTTGCGCACGGTATACGAGAATGCGGATATGCTTGCGGCATTCACGGCCTCGGCATCAACGCCCTGCGACGCAATGCCTGCAAGCGCCGCATACTTCAGCACGACCGAAATCGGCTCACCCGATGCACAGACAGCCGCCTTTGCGGGCAGAGCAAATCTTGAAGCAAAAGCCGCTCCGACACGCAGCGCCGCCTCCGGAGTCATCTGTTCATCCGCATACCCGTGAACAATGCAGCCGTCAAATTCAACACGGCGCGCGGTGCTGCCCCAAACGATATTGTCCTTGCAGCTGCTTCCGTTTTCAATCTGTTTATGCGGCCAAATGCAAACATTCGGAAGAACAGTCACGCCCGCACCGACATGAGTTCCCGCTCCGATCGCGCTCCCCTCAAAAAGCGAAACACGTTCATCGATTTTTGCATCCTCACACACAACCGCTCCGCGCAGCTCGGAATCAAATCTTATGTGTGAACGCTCAAACAAAACCGACCGTTTTACGCTTGCACCCTCTTCAATTGACGATGCGCTCCCGACAACCGAATACGGTTCAATGCAAACTCCGTCCGCAATTCTTGCGCCGCTGCCGATATAACAGGGCGGAATCAGCTTTGCACGCCCGGAAATGTTTGCATTCGGTTCAATCAGCACGCCGCCGCAATCCTTTGCTATGGTTGAAAACGCACATTTTCCGTTCAGCATATCCTGCTGTGCTTGTCTGTATTGGGCAATATCGCCGATGTCGCACCAGTATGCGTCAGTTACATGACCGCGGATTTTCATTCCGCGACGCAGCATTTCAGGAAACAAATCCTTTGAAAAATCAAAATCCGTATCCTTCGGGATAAGTTCCAGTGCATCGCCGTTCAGGATATATATTCCTGTGTTCGCATAATCGCTGAACACTTCGCTCCGCTCCGGCTTCTCCAAGAAACCTTTTATCGTGCCGTTTTCGTCCAGCAATGCAACGCCGTATTCCGTGGGTTCCGCAACACGTTTCAGAACTATCGTTGCAGCAGCATCGCTTTGCTCATGCGCGCGAATCACGGCTGAAAGGTCAATATCCGTAATTCCGTCACCGCTCAGAACAAGGACGCTCTCCCCCGCCCCTTTTTGAGCAATTTGACAGCCGGAAGATTCTCCGTCGGAGGTATTCCCATGAGAAATCCCTCCCAAAGCCGCACGGACGCTTCCTGCGGTGCCGAGTTTTCTGCCAGGCTCCGAATAGCTTGCGGAAATTCCCCATGCTCCGCCGCTTCCGATATGTTTTTTAATCATATCACCAAGGTAATGCAGCGTAAATACCGCCTCGTTGATATTGTGCTTTGCAAGAAGATCCATTGTGTAATCAAGAATGGGTCTGTTGAGCAAAGGAATGAGGGGTTTCGGTTTCGTGCAGGTCAACGGCCGCAGACGCCTGCCGTCCCCGCCTGCCATTATAACAGCTTTCATAAAAATAATACCGCCTTTCGATTGAAATTGCGGTATTATTGTATGAATCTTTAATAAATTGAATCAGCGGTAATTATTTCCTGTCCTTGCGGCGCAGCGACTTCGCTCGATTTGCAAATTTGCATGAAACAGGCGCAGCCGAACCCGCTTAAGTATTAAAAATACTTAATGCCGTAGAAATAGCAGTTACCTTCAATCGTTGCGTAATATTTTGTGTAATCCGTCCATTCCGTGCCGAGATATGCGGCGCGATAAAACAGAACTTTTTTCGGCAGAGTGCTGCCGTGCTGCAAAAACACGTATTTTGCGGCAGCCATCGCCTTTGAATTCGGCGTTATTGAATTCAGATACGCACGCGAATAACCAAACTGACCGGATTGGAAGATGACCCCGGGAACACTGTTCGGGAATTTTCCCGATTTGTTCTTTACACGGTTATAAACTATGCTTGCAAGTGCCCTGTATCCGATGTAGGAACTGCCCGGGCCTTCTGCGTGAATAAGTGCGGCAACAAGGCGAATATCGCTGTCCGAAAACTCACTCGGATTCGGGTCATACATCGGCGGCTGAGTCACAACAGGTTTCGGTGTTGCATATGTGCCGACGGTAACGAACTGACGGAAAATGTAACCCGTCTGCCCGTCAAGATCCACTTGGAACCACTCGCTCGTTTTTCCTGTTATGTAGAACTCCGTTCCAAGCGTGCAGATTCTGAGAATTGCAGCGGATGTTGACGGCTCCTGCCGCATATTCACAAATGTTTCGTTCGTGTAACCCGGAACATAGTTAACTTCCTGCATAGGTTCCGGGGTCGGTGTGGGTTCCGGAGTCGGTGCAGGCGTCGGCGTCGGCGCTGCCGTCGGTGCAGGCGTTGCGGTTGGTTCCGGCGTGTCTGTCGGAATCGGCGTGCTGCTCGGCGAATCCGTGCTGCCGAAATCCGTTCCATGCGGCATTTCATCCGCTCCGCTTATGTTTACAACATAATCGTCGTTACCCTTGCTCTCGGCGCCGGATGCCTTTCCCGTGCACCCCGCCGCAATTGCGGCAAGCGCAATGAACAAAGCCAAGACAATCAGCAGGTGTTTGTTTTTTTTCAAAAACTTCACAACTTGCTTCCTCCTTCGGGTAGAATTTATACCTTTTGGGATAGTGTTCCTTTCAGATGATATACCTATTCATATCATCGGCATTATTTCGGGAAATACGTTCTGAAACGTATTTTTCATCGATCACAACATCGATCATCGGGTGATCTCCCGTTGCATTAAAGGAAATATCCTCAAGAAGATTCTCAATTATTGTGTGCAAACGCCGCGCACCGATATTCTCACCGGTTTCGTTTGCGTGGAAAGCCGCTTCCGCAACGGCGCGGAGAGCCTCCTGTTTGAACTCGATTCGGATATTATCCGTTTCAAGCAATGCGGCATACTGTTTTGTTATTGCGTTCTGCGGAGCGGTCAGTATCCGCTCGTAATCATCCGTTGTGAGCGCATTGAGCTTCACAACGATCGGAAAACGCCCCTGAAGCTCCGGAATCAGGTCGTTTATCTTCGAAACATGGAACGCACCCGCTGCGATAAACAGCATATAGTTCGTGCGCACGGGGCCGTATTTGGTTGAAACGACAGAGCCCTCGACTATCGGCAGGATGTCCCTTTGTACGCCCTCTCGGGAAACATCGGGGCCGCTGCCCGCGCCCTTTGCGGCAATCTTGTCTATTTCATCGATGAAAACAATGCCGTCCTGCTCCGCTTTGTCTATTGCATCGCGCACGACCGCATCCATGTCAACAAGTTTTTCCGATTCTTCATTTGAAAGAATGCGCCTTGCATCGCGAACCGTTACTTTGCGTGCCTTTGTCTTTTTGGGAAGAACCCCGCCGAACATTTCATTCAGATTCAGATCTATTCCCATTGCAAGCATGGTATCGTTACCTGTTGCGGTTTCCGCAACCTCGATTTCGATCATTTCATCCTCAAGCCGACCGGCCTGCAAATCGCTGATTATTTTGTTTCGTTTGGAGATATGCTCCGCCGTCTGTTCCTCTGTCGGCTCATTCTTTTTAACCGCAACTCCTGTCTCGCCGCCGGGAGTCAGCGAACCGAACAGCTTTGCAAGCCCGTCGGAAAAGCTGTCCACAGGGTTCGGAGTCTGCTTTGCGGGCTTTCCGCAAAGGATATCCACAATGCGTTTCTCGGCAGCAGCATCGGCTGCAAGCCTGACTTCCTCTGTGCGTTTTGCTTTCACAAGGCGAATGGAAGCCTCCACAAGGTCGCGAATCATGGAATCAACATCGCGCCCGACATAGCCGACTTCGGTGAACTTTGTTGCTTCAACCTTCACAAACGGGGCATCCACAAGCTTCGCAAGCCTGCGGGCAATTTCTGTTTTTCCGACGCCCGTCGGGCCGACCATAATGATATTTTTCGGGATGATTTCCTCGCGCATTTCCTCGGGAAGGCGGCTGCGGCGATACCTGTTGCGCAACGCGATCGCAACGGTGCGCTTTGCTTCGTCCTGTCCGATAATGTACTTATCAAGCTGTTCAACTGTTTGTTTCGGAGTCAATACGTTCATCTTTACACCTCTTCCGTGACAATGTTGGAATTTGTGTACACGCAGATGCCGGAGGCAATTCTGAGAGCCTTTTCCGCAATTTCAACCGCGGGAAGCTCGGTATTTTCCTTCAGTGCGCGCGCCGCTGCAAGCGCATACATGCCGCCGCTGCCGATTGCGGCAATGCCGTCATCGGGTTCAATAACCTCGCCCGTGCCGGACACAATAAGCAGGTCGGAAGCATTTGCACAGATAAGCAATGCTTCAAGCTTGCGCATGACCTTATCGCTGCGCCAATCCTGAGCAAGCGCAACGGCCGCACGGCGCAAACTTCCGCCGTACATGGTCAGTTTGGCTTCAAATCTTTCGCAAAGCGTGAATGCATCCGCAACGCCGCCCGCAAAACCGACAACAACGCTGTCATTATATATGCGGCGAACCTTTCGCGCCGTGTGTTTCATTATTGTTGCTTCGCCGAGAGTGACCTGTCCGTCACCCGCAAGAGCGCATTTGCCGTCTTTTTGCACGGCAACAATGGTTGTTCCTTTTATGTCCATTTTGTTTCCTCTTTAATTTTCCGATTCAAAACATATTATTGCAGCTTTTCATGTTCGATGCCGGCCTTTTGGCGCATCAACTCAAGCCTTTATCATTTTTCCTGTTGTTTCAGTTCGGCCGCAATGCTGTCAACCGTTTGCAGCGCACGCTGCGAAAGTGCCTCGAAACGGCGGCGTTTGTCGCGCGGCGCATTCGGCAAGGTTTCCATAATGCCGAAGTTCGCATTCATCGGCTGGAAGCTGCTGCCGTTATATTCGCTTACGTAATGTGCAAGTGCTCCGATTGCCGTTCGTCTTGTAAAATCGATTTGCGGTCGATTGTTTACAAGCCGTGCCAGATTGATTCCCGCAGCAAGCCCGGATGAAGCACTTTCAACATAGCCCTCTACACCGGTGAGCTGCCCCGCAAAGAACAAATCCTCACGCTCACGCAGGGAGTAAAAAGGAGTCAGATGTTTCGGGGATTGAAGGAAGGAATTCCTGTGCATAACGCCGTAACGCACATATTCCGCATTCGCAAGCCCGGGAATCATTCCGAAAACGCGCTTCTGCTCGCCGAACCTGAGATTGGTTTGAAATCCCACGATGTTAAAAAGCGTGCCCTCGGAGTTATCCTGTCTGAGCTGCACAACGGCAAACGGTTTTTTGCCGTCGCTTGCAGTGCATTCTGCAAGACCGACGGGCTTCAGCGGTCCGTATGCAAGGGTCAGGTCGCCACGTTTCGCCATGACTTCAACCGGCATACATCCTTCAAAAACGTTGACGGTTTCAAACTCGTGCAGCGGAGCGGTTTCCGCCGAAACAAGCGCGCGCACAAAATCATAATACTCACGCATTGTCATAGGGCAATTCAGATAATCACTGCCGCGTCCGTAACGCGAGGCTCTGCTTATCCGATTCATATCAAGCGATTCGAGCGTTACGATCGGAGCAGCCGCATCAAAGAAATGCAGGCTGTCTCCAAGCAGGTTTTCAATGTTTCTCATCAAAGCACCGTCTGTAAGCGGCCCTGTGGCAATTACCGCAGGTTCAGTCGGTATTTCCGTTATTTCCCGGGAAATGAGCTCAATATTCGGATGTTTTTTTAGCTCTTCCGTGATTCGTTTTGAAAAATCAGTGCGATCCACCGCGAGCGCACCGCCCGCCGGAACGCGCGTTTCGTCCGCAATTCTCATTACAAGAGAATCCATTCGGCGAAGTTCTTCTTTCAAGAGGCCGACGGCATTATCCAGCTTATCTGAGCGAAGCGAGTTCGAGCAAACCAATTCGCATAAGTCATCAGTTTTGTGTGCAGGCGAATGCTTGCCCGGCTTCATTTCAAAAAGGTTGACGTGTATGCCGCTTTCGGCAATCACATACGCCGCCTCACAGCCGGCCAATCCTCCGCCGATAACAGAAACCGATTTCATTGCTTTCCTCCTCCTTGTTCGCGTTTGATGTTTTTATGCCTGTCGGCATCATGCTGCATTAAGAATAATTCATCTCCCCTTCCTGCTCTTGCGAAATCACCGGGAAATGAAATAACTCCCTTTTCAGTCCCGTGCCTCCGCTTTATCCGCAAGGTCGGGATAAGTGTTTTTAATCTCTCCGCTCGGAACAACAAAGCCGCATTCCTTTTCGGAACAGACAATATAGCGTCCGTTCGGGCCCATTTTCCACACGGTCATCCTTCCGCAGCGCGGGCACGGTTTGCCTGTCGGCAGATACCACGATACGTAATCACACTCCGGATAATTCTCGCAGCCGTAAAACGCTCTGCCTTTTTTGCCCTTGCGCTTGATTATTTCCCCGCCGCATTTGGGGCATTTCACGCCGACTTTTTCAACAATGGGCTTTGTGTTTTTGCACTCCGGATAATTCGGGCAGGCAAGGAACCTTCCGAACCTGCCTGTTTTATATACCATCATTGCACCGCATTTATCGCAGGGGATATCCGAAACCTCATCGGGAATTTCAATACGCTCAACGGTCTTGAATGCCTCTTCAAGAGCTTCCTCAAACGGAGGATAGAAATCTTCAATCAGATTTTGCCAGCGTTCTTTGCCTTCTTCCACGGAGTCCAATCGCGACTCCATATCCGCCGTGAACTTGACGTCAACAATATTGCGGAAATTATCCTCCATAACTTTGTTCACAACGAACCCGAGATCGGTGGGCACAAGCTGCTTCTTTTCTTTTTCTACGTACCCTCTGTCGATAATTGTCGAAATTGTCGGGGAATACGTGCTCGGCCTGCCGATTCCCAGCTCTTCAAGAGTTTTCACAAGGGATGCTTCGGTGTATCTTGAAGGCGGTTCGGTAAAGTTCTGCTTCGGGTTCAGAGAAACAAACTTAGGTTCACTGCCGACTTCCATAGCGGGAAGGGTCGTGTCCTTTTCGCCTATGCCGTCATCCTGCGACGGGTTCGAAACGGAATAAACCGCCGTGAATCCGTCAAAGATTTTTTTTGAACTGTTGGTTCGATATGTGCATTTCGGCTGAGTCTGCGTTTCAAGCGTAACAGTTGAAGTTTCGTAAAGCGCATCACTCATCTGGCTTGCAAGGAAACGTTCGTAAATCAGCTTGTAAAGTTTATACTGCCCCGGTTCGAGATACTGTTTCACCGATGCGGGCGTGTTTTTTACATCGGTCGGACGAATTGCCTCATGCGCATCCTGGGAACCCGCTCTGCCCTTAAAAACATTGGGCTTTTCGGGTACGTAAGCTGCGCCGAACGCTGTCGCAATGTATTCTCTCGCACTCTGCTGCGCTTCGGCGGAAATTCGAACCGAATCCGTACGCATATACGTAATCAAGCCAACGCTGCCCTTGGTGCCGATATCAACGCCCTCATAGAGCTGCTGAGCGCAAAGCATGGTTCGCTTCGGCGGCATTGAAGCGCGGTTCGATGCATCCTGAAGCATGCTGCTCGTTGTGTACGGTGCAGGCGCATGACGTGTTTTTTTTGCTGTTTTGATGTCCACAACGCAATAAACCGCTCCGGTGGACAAATCCGCAACGCGCATTGCATCGGCTTCCGTCTGAAGCTCCGTCTTTTTGCCGTCAAAACCATAGAATTTGGCTTCGAATGTACGCTTGGCAAGATGAAGTTTTACTGTGACCGTCCAATACTCTTTCGGCACGAAATCAAGTATCTCGCGCTCTCTGTCGCAGATGAGTTTTGTCGTAACCGACTGCACACGGCCCGCCGAAAGTCCTCTTCGAACCTTTGCCCAAAGCAGCGGGCTGATTTTGTAGCCGAGCAAACGGTCAAGCACGCGCCGCGCCTGCTGCGCATCAACAAGGTTCCTGTCAATGCAGCGCGGATTTTTGACCGCCTTTTGAATGACTGTCTTTGTGATTTCGTTAAACACAACACGACAGGGCTCGTTTTCATCCAGCTTCAGCATTTTTGCAAGATGCCACGAAATCGCTTCTCCCTCGCGATCAGGGTCGGTTGCAAGCACGATATGCTTTGCGTGCTTTGCTTCTTTGCGTATTTTTTCGATAACTTCGCCTCTTCCGCGAAGGGTAATATATTTGGGTTCAAAGTCGTGTTCAACATCAACACCGAGCTGGCTTTTCGGCAAATCGCGAACATGCCCGTTCGATGCAATGACCCTGTATTTTGAGCCGAGATACTTTTCAATCGTCTTCGCTTTGGACGGCGATTCCACGATAACCAATGTCTCTGCCATAATCCTCCTTCGACCGTTTGGTCGTTTACAGTTAATTTACAGTAAAATCCGATTCTGCCGCACCGCGGCGGCAGTTCAGCAACAGCTTTTTTTCACAAGAAGCGAATTGTTCAAACTCTTCCTGATCGGGTTTGCGATTCTGCCGGTGATACGACTTACGGATCAGCTCAATGTATAGATTCTGCCCGGCAATTGTTTTATTAAACCCGAAAATTCCAATTCTGTCAAGTGCAAGTTTAAAACTTCGACCGGGAATTGCGTAAGCTCGCAGATTTCGTCAAAGTTTTTTTCGCCCAATTCAATCAAATCAAATAATATCTTTTGATTACCCGTCAATTTCAACTCGCTGCTGCCCCTGCCGCGCAGCTTTGATTTTTTGCTGCACTCAGGATTGATTCCGAGATGAAACAGCAAATCCTCTGCACTGAATACAGGTTCCGCCATGCCTTTTCGTATCAGTTCGTTCGTTCCGAAGCTCATCCTGTCCGTGATTCTTCCGGGCACGGCATACACGGTTCTGCCCTGTTCCAACGCGCAATTTGCAGTTATCATCGTTCCGCTCTTTTCACCCGCTTCAACAACAAGCACGCCGCAGCTCATTCCGCTGATTATTCTGTTTCTCATTGGGAAAAAATACGTTGCAGCACGCGTGAAAGGCAGGAATTCGCTCATCACGCAGCCGTTCTCGATTATTGCTTCCATAATCTCCGCGGTGCCGTCGGTTTTTGCCGTGCAAACGCCTTGTCCGAGTATCGCCGCCGTTGGATATTTTTGTTCGGCGGCACTCAACGCCCCCTGTGCCGCAAGGCTGTCGCAGCCGTAGGCAAGCCCGGAAACTATGGTAACTCCGTTTTTTGCCAACTCACAGCCCATATGAGCGGACACTTTTTTTCCGTAATCCGAACACCTTCTTGCGCCGATTATTGCAAACGGCGTTTCGGCCTGCAATCGTGCGCATTTGCCTCTTGCATAAAGCACAAACGGCGGATCCGCAATATATTTCAATTCGGTCGGATAAGCTTCACTGTTCGGAGTCAATGCTGAAACACCGTTTTTTTCAAGATCCGAAATGAAATCATCAATATAGGCATCCGATGCCGTGAGCCGCAGTTTTTCGGCCTGCTCCCGTTTTATCATGGTTAAAATATCGGAATCAATGTTTTTTACCGCTTCAAACAACTCCGAAATCGAATCAAAATTTCGCAGCAGTTCGTTTGCCTGCTTCGCTCTGCCTTCAAAAGCAATGCTCAATCGGATATAATCCCTGTCCGCCTTTTGATACTCCATTTGCCCTCCGTTCGGCTGCCGCAGTGCCGATTACGTCACAGTTTGCTCCAATACTTGCTGTCCAAAGAGCGATATTGAAGAGCTTCCGCAACGCATGCTCCTGTAATTTTTTCCTCGCCCGCAAGGTCGGCAATGGTTTTGCTAACCTTAATCAATCTATCGTATGCCCTTGCAGACAGCCGCAGCCTGTCGAACGAAAGCCTTATAAGCTTTTCCGCATCGGGCTCCAGTGCGCAATACTTTTTGATATGTTTCGAACTCATCTGCGCGTTGAACATTATGCCGTCGTTTTTAAAGCGCTCACGCTGAATGCATCGCGCTTTCGAAACCCTTTCACGAATTGCCGCCGAACTTTCACCCGCCTGTTTGGACGCAAGATCCTCATACGCAACCTCTGTCATCTCAACATGAATATCTATCCTGTCCAGCATGGGGCCGCTGATTCGGTTTCGATAACGCTCAATCTGGGACGGATTGCATCTGCATGGGTTGATTCTTGAACCGAAATTTCCGCACGGGCAGGGGTTCATCGCCGCAACGAGCATAAAGTCCGCCGGATATTCCGCTTTTGCCGCTGCACGGGTGATGGACACAAAGCCGTCTTCAAGCGGCTGCCGCAATGCTTCCAACACTGACTTTTGAAACTCCGGAAATTCATCCAAAAACAGCACACCGTAATGTGCAAGGCTGATTTCACCCGGGAGAGCTTTTGTTCCGCCGCCGACAAGCGCGGGAATGGAGGCCGAATGATGCGGCGCACGAAACGGACGCTCCCGCACAATTCCGCCGCGTCCGCGTAATATGCCTGCAACGGAATGAATCTTTGTTATTTCAAGTGCCTCTTCGTTTGACAAAGTCGGCAATATTGAAGGAATGCTTCTTGCAAGCATCGTTTTACCCGAACCGGGCGTTCCGATAAGCAAAATATTGTGGTTGCCCGCTGCTGCAACTTCGGCTGCACGTTTCGCCGCCTGCTGACCCTTTATTAACGAAAAATCACTGTCAAAACTCGGATGGTCGTCTATATTTGTTTGACTGCACGGCTGCGGATTGATGATCTTCATTCCGCGCAGGAAAAGCACAGCCTCTGTAAGACTCGTTACAGGAATCACGACTGCATCGTGTATGAAAGCAGCTTCCTCCGCGTTTTCCTTTGGGAGAATGATATGGTTGTATCCGCGTGAGCATGCATCGATTACCATCGGCAGCACGCCGTTAACACCGCGAACGCTGCCGTCCAAAGCAAGCTCACCGATTATAAGCCATTTTTCCGCCGCAGTGCGATCGATATCCCCGCTTGCCGCAAGTATGCCTATCGCTATCGGCAAATCATAAACCGTGCCTTCCTTGCGAACATCCGCCGGCGCAAGATTTACAACAAGCCGCACATTTGGAAAAGGAAAGCCCGAGTTGCATATTGCAGAGCGGACGCGCTCCTTGGATTCCTTAACGGCATTATCCGGAAGGCCGACGGTTTCGTAACCCGCAAAGCCGAAGCTTATATCCGTTTCAACCGTCACGGGATAGCCGAGCAGCCCCGTCAACCCATAACTTGTGATTCTTGCCAGCATATTTCCCCCTTTGTCCGAATAAAGCCATACCGAGTGATTTTTTCACTCGGTAAGCCGTTAAACGAGTATTAACATTTAATCATTTGTGTTCAGATTGACTTTTTTCTCTTTTCCGTCGTTTTTCACGGAAGGAGCCTCAGCAGGTTTGAACACAAAAAGCTTGTTGCCGACGAAGTTTACGATTATGCAAATGCAGGTTGAAAGCAGCATGCATGCTCTTTCGCCGTTAATTATCTTTGTGAGCCACTGCGGAAGCCCAAGACTCATCCACCAATCATCAATATGCAAAGCATTGGTAAACAGCCAGATAAGACCGAGCGAAACAAGCAATACACCCAGATTAACTGCAATAAAGCTTATGATTTCGCGCGCATCCTGTCTGCGCTCTTCTTTAAAGGTCCAACGGCTGTTCAGAATATAGCTGTTCAGAATGCCGGCACAATAGCCGACAACTTTTGAAACATAAACCGTCCAACCGCCCGTAAACGGTATTGCAAGCACGATGCTCAGCACCGTGCTGATGACCATGTCTATAAGCGTGTTGCCGATTCCCACCAAGCCGAATTTAATCAGCTGGAAAAAGCTTTTTTTTGCGGCTGTGCCGCCGTTTTTTTCGTTTGAACTCATTATTGAAACTTACTCCTTTACGCGGCAGCGAACAATATGCCCGCCCAAAAGCCGGCTGCGACAGGTTTTCTGTCGAATTGTCCGCCGCACGCATTTTCTTCTTCACCCCGTCCGCACCGAAAGCACGGGCAGCGGGTTTGTGTTCGGTATTTTTTACCAAGTACCGAAGAATGTCCATGTGGGCAGCCATTCAAGTGCACGTATATATTCCCTGCTGACCTGAATGCCGCTGATTACGGGATAGAAAACCGCAAACAGCACGATCGCAGCAGCAAGCCAAATGAACTTAATCTTCGGAACGAATTTTGCTCCGCCGGAAATCATGTCGCCGCGTTCGAGCGGTATGTAGTAGAACTTATCCTCATAGTGCTTGAGCACATATACAGAGGCAAGTATTATCATCGGCACGGTCGCAAAGTAATGATATACGAACACGCAGCGGGAAATCAGCATCCAAGGCAGCATGGACGATGCCATGCAGGCAAAGATGAAGAATATCTCCGCATTGAGTCTGAACCTGTTGCGCAGGAACATGATGAACAGCGTCAACGTGCCTGCAAAGCAGATCCACCATACTGCGGGGTTGCCGAAAGTTGAAATGGTTCCGAACTTTGTTGTGTCCGGATTCTGTCCTCCGGAATAGAACCACACCGGGCGGTTTCCGAGAGGCCATTCATACCATGCGGACTGATACGGATGCGTTGAATTGAGCCCGCTGTGGTAGCTGAACATATATTTTTGATTGTCAATAACGCCGTCCACATAAGTCTTGACCTTTTCGGAGAAGGTCAAAACTTCGCCCTCGGGTTCCTCATTGTACTCGAGCTGTCCGGCGGCACGAAGGCGTGCAATCTTTGTTTGCTCCGCATTAGGCTTCCATTGCGCTGTGTAATACGGTCTGTATGCTGCCGAATAAATCGCAACAGGAATGATGATGAAGAACAGGAGACAGAACAGGCAGGTTTTTATGAACCGTGCCGGGAACTTTCTCGCGTTCGCAACCGCAGGATCGGCCTCTTCCGCTTTTGTGAGCTTGGCATTTTTAATCTTGTTTGCCTTTACCCAAAGGGTTATCATCTTAACAAAGAACATAACCGCAAGCGCAGCACCGGTATATATGCAGATCCATTTGCTTGCGCAGCCCAAACCGAAGAACAAACCCGAAAGCCCGAGCGGTATAAGAGTGTCCTTAAGGCTGTCGCCGAGATCCATCTTTATGAATTTGTACATGTAGTACGTCATGCACATATTGAAGAACACGCCGTATACGTCAATGGTCGAAATTCGAGTCTGCGAAAAATGCATGAAATCGAATGCAAACAACCCCGCCGCAAGCAGCGCAAGCTCGGGACGCTTGAACATGCGCTTGCCGAACGCATACATCAGGGGAATCATTGCAACGCCGAACAGCGCACCCATGATTCGCCAACCGAAGGGATTCATGCCGAATATCGCAACGCCGACGGAAATGATTATTTTTCCGAGCGGAGGATGCGAAACCTCGTAGACACTAAGATTATGCAGATGTTCATATGCGGTTCGTGCATGGTAGAGCTCATCGAAATACATGCCGGTCATGTAACTCGGGTATTCCGGCACGCAGTCCTGTTCATCGACAAGAGCCGCTGCGGATGCATCGTTCACCGTTACATGAAGCAGGTTGCCTGCCGTGTCAAAGAACGCAAGCTCGTTTATCCATGCTTCGCCGCTCACAACTGTCAGCGTGATGTTTTTTGTTGTGCTGTGCAGGCTGCTGTTGCGAACCCACCTGTACATTGTTCCGAAACGCTGGTCGATTTCGACTGATTTGCCGTCGTCTCCGGTGAGCTTGAATACGGTCGTTCCTTTTGAGCCGCTGCCGCCCGTAATTCCGCCGTCATGCCAAACACTGCCGATGGTAACCGTATCATCAAATGTCAGCGTTACGGTTGTGCCCGGCGTTCCCTTCCATTCGCTGTCCGGTGCTTTTGTGGAGCCGAGATTCGTGACGGCAAGAATGCCGTAAACAAGAGTCAATGCAATAACGAATATCCAGTCTTTTTTTGTATAGTGAAGCTTTGTATCCGTTTTTTGGGGAATAACAGGCTTCGTGTCAAAAATGCTCGGAGCAAGCTGCGCAGGGGTTTTGATGGGATCGCCTTTGCGCGCCTTGTCCATTGATTTTTCAAGCTTGAGCAGGAAATAGATCGCAATGGGCAAAAGGATGTAAATGCAGAGCATGATAACGATCATCTTTGTTCTTGCGGCGTATTCCGCATCACTCATACCCGTTGTGTTATCCGAGGATTGTGATGATGGAGTCTTTGTTTCAAAGCTTTGAATTTCGCCGTTGTAGCTTGTGAGCTTTTCGATTTTAAAATCGTCAAAGTAGGCAATGCCCATGCTCGTGCTGCTGAAATTGCCGAGTCTGCATCCGATTTTAAGTTTGGACTGTCCGCTTCCGGTTTTGCCGACAAGCTCAACCATTGTCCAATCAGTTGTGCCGAGAACAGGCGTTGAATAACAGGTTCGGTCCTCAAGAGCAATATTTGCACCCGCTCCGCCGCTGACATTTTCGGTTTTGATGTAGCAGCTGAGTTTGTAAATCGTGTTTGCCTGAACGGAAACTGTCTGCGTGAAGTGTGCATCGTCAAGCTCCGCATTCGTGAGCTTCACGACATTGCCGCGCGCAGCATCCTTCACGACAACCGCGTTTGACACGGAAGTATCGTTTAAATAGGATGTGTATTCCCACCCCTTCGGCATAAAGCCGCTTGAGTCGAGGCTTTCGAAGCTGCCGTTTGCAATGTTTGCGCTTCCTCCGCTTTTCGGGGAAGCAAGCAGCAGAACGATGCCGAAAATAACACATACTGCCGCAATAATTGCAAGGCTGACAGTGAGTGTCTTTTTGTTTATCTTTTTCATTTCGTTTTCTCTCATTTCTCTGCTTTTCGTGCAGGAACAGTTTTTTGTGCTTTCGCCGAAGCATCATCATCCGCGAAAACATCGGCTTTTACTCTTCCGCGGAGCATAATATCCGTGCAAATGCCACAGAATATTATAAACAATATGACGTTTGCAAGTGAGCACCAGAACACAAGGCGTTCATCCCAATAGAGGTGGTACTCATGCAGTTTGCTGTAATAAAATGCTGCAATGCAGTTCACAAGCGTTGTTGCGCTCCAGCACATGAACATGCTGATAAGTCGCCTGTCGCCGTAGCTGATGTAAGCAACAAGCAGCAGAAGCAGCACGGGGAACAGGTAGCGTTCGTGCATGTAGTGGCCGAGAGTGAAAAGCGAGGCGAATGTGAATGCGGTTGCAAGACTCAACGCGCCGGAATGCTTTTTCCTGCCGAAGAAATACAGAACACCGCCGAAACCGACTGAAAGAACCATCAGAACGGTGCCGAGCTGGCCGTAAGTCAGCCCGAGAATTGCCTTCTCGGTTATCGGGGTCCAATTCTTTCCGAACAATGTGTAAATATTGTATGCATTTACGCTTGCGTATTTATAAGAAGTAGCGGTTCCCATATATTTTTGAAGGATAATGGAATACCACGGCATGGTATCATCGGCAAACGGAATTACGGATACAATGAGAAGCGCGCAGGCGCAGGCGACCGCAGCAACGGTTTTCATGATTCGCGTTCCGACTCCGTCCGCACATTTTCTGCCTGTCGGACTGAAGAAATCCGGATCGAAAATATAGCAGAAATATGCAATCGCAAGAAGCGGACCCGCCATCAAAGCCTGCGGTTTAAGCAGGATTGATAATCCGTAAACAAATCCCGCAAGAATCGGTTTGTTCGAATTGAGCAGAATAATGCTTATTACAAGCAGGATCGAAAGAATCTGATCGATCTGTCCCCATCCTCCGGAAACATAGATGAAAACGGGGCAGAATGCTGCAAGGCACATAAGAAGGTACGCAGCCTCAAAGCGAAGTTTTTTGCGCGCAAGCCTGTAAACAAGATACGCCGAGCCTATATCGGCAATAATCGACGGGAGTTTTATCATCGTGACATAGAATATGTCGTACGAGCCGTCCGCCGCATAAACGCCGTGACCGAAAAGATCCGCTATGCGCGCCATCAACCCCAAAACATACATGTATCCCGGCGGATAATCCGGAAAATTGGTTTGAGGATTATAGAAGTTTTGAAAGCCGTTTCTGAATATTTTGTTTCCCCACGATGTGAAACAGCCTATATCGGTTTTGTGTCCGACAATATAGTAGGAAAAAAGAATATGCAGCAGCAGCGAAGCAAGCAGCGTCCATACAACAAGAAAATTGTCTGATTTGTCGCGTACACCGTTCACAAGAACGGCTCTGCTTTTTTTGATGCTTACATAGACCATGTAGATCAGCAAAAAGGCAATCGTTGCCAAAATGGAAGCGATCAGTATTTGCTCGGTCGGAAATTTGGTCGGCGTCATATTGAATGCCATCCTCCTTATGAAAGCCTGCTGTAAGATGCCGAATGCGTCCGGCTGACCTCTGTCTCACCGCTCACGTTCGCGCATCATACACCGATTTTATTTATTCTACCATATTATGTTCAAAATTTGAAGTGTCGAACGCAAAAAAAAGCAGCAAACAACAAAATTGAAAGCTGCGTGAAAAGTCGATAACGGATTTTTTATTTTGTTTAAATCGTAAATGCATTTTCTATATGTCTGATTTTGTGTTCCGAAAGTATCACTTCAATTATATCGAAGCGATAGTAAACCGCCTTTTGCCTGTAATTTGCCGCAAAATACTTTGCGGCGTAAGCCATGTTTGCTCTTTTTGCAGAACCGACACGCAGCATCGGCGGCAGCTCCTTTGAATCGAGAGCGGTCTTGACCTCGACAAAGGCAACGGTGCTTCCTTTTTTTGCGATTATATCAATCTCCTTGTGTGCAACACGGTAATTGCGCTGAAGGATTCGGTACCCGTGCAAACGAAGGTAAAGCCTTGCCAAACGCTCCCCTCTTGCACCGATGCGCTGCTGTTTGCTTCCGTTTTCAATATTCAGCCGTTCCAATTGCACCTCCGGTCGGGTGTATGCAGCAACGCGGTCAGCATTCACCGCGTTCCGCAAGAATTTTTTTGATGAAGCTGCGCCTGTGAAGTTCGCACGGACCGAATTCACGAAGCGCGTCCATATGCTGCTTTGTTCCGTAACCGACGTTTTTTTCGAAACCGTACTGCGGAAATTTCTCCGCTGCGGCGATCATGTATCTGTCTCTTTCCACTTTTGCAACTATGCTTGCCGCCGCAATGGAATAACACAATGCATCGCCGTGGATAAGGCTGTGCTGCACGGCGGGAATATCAAGGTCTTTAACGGCATCAACGAAAACGTCGCTGCACACGTAATCGCCCGGGCAATGCGCCAAAGCATTCCTGTAAGCTTCGGCAAACGCCTTTTTTGTTGCCTGAAGAATATTTATCTCATCAATTTCCTTTTGGAACACCCATCCTGTGCCGAAGGCTGTCGCTCCGCCTGTAATAAGCGGGTAAAGCTTTTCCATGCGCTTCTTTGTAAGCTTTTTGGAATCGTTCACGCCCTCGATCATAAGCCCCGGAGGAAGAATCACGCATGCGGCAACAACGGGGCCCGCGAGCGGTCCGCGCCCGACTTCATCCATTCCCGCAACGGCGATACCGCGTTCCCAGAACGGGCGTTCGTACTGAGTCATTTGTTCAAGCCGTTCGGCCTCGTCAATCTTTTTCATTGTTTATATCGGTTTGCTCCGCTTGCTGGGGTTCGAAATTGTCCGTTGGATTTTCAAGAGCAACGGCGGCAATTTTGCCCGCACGATACTCATCAAGAACTATTCTTGCGCCACGTTCCGTATCAAAAACTCCGCCCGAAAGAATAAACCCGCGGCTGCGGCACACGCCTTCCAGCAGAAGCTCGGGAATATTCTGTTCCGGATCAAGCTTTTTGTATCTTGCCGTCAAAGCCTCCGGACATATGCGCATAAGGTCAAAAAGCAGCAGGGCCGAAATTTCCTCGATATCAAGCACATCATCCCGAATCGAACCAATATATGCAAGATGCTTTGCAAGTATCTCGTTATCCAACTTGCCCCAAAGCAAACCCGGAGTGTCAAGAAGTTCGAGGTAATCCGAAACTTTGACCCATTGCTTTGACCGCGTAACGCCCGGACGATCGCCGACCTGCGCTCTTGCCGCGCCCGCAATACGATTGATGAAAGTGGATTTTCCGACATTCGGAACGCCGACGACCATTGCGCGCAAAGTTTTTTTAATGCCTTTTTCGCGATACCGCCGAACGGTCTCCTCCCCCGTTTTTTCAATAAGCTCAATTGCACGTTTGCGTGTTGAGGGCTGAGTTGAGATAAACTCCGCAGCTGTGATTCCCTGCTTTGCAAAATAACTTATCCATGCGCGATTCTGAGTTTTTGATGAAAGGTCACTTTTATTAAGAACAACAACACGCAGCTTGTTTTTGAAAAGAGCTTCGAAATCGGGATTGCGGCAAGCCATCGGTGCGCGTGCATCGACAATTTCGATTATCATGTCAACAAGCTTTAAGTTGTCCTCCAGCATACGTCTGGCTTTTGCCATGTGCCCGGGATACCAATTTATCGTGTGCATGGGTTTTACCTCCGAAACGGGTTGATAATTCTTTTTTTGCAGCAGACATCGGCGCGAAACGGAATTCGGCAGCTTTTTGCAGCGGCGGCAAAGCCCCGCAATGCCTGCGCAAAATCGATATAAAATCAGCCTCCTTCCCCGTTTGGGTCGGGAGGCCTTTTCAGAAAAAGGAAAATCTTGATTACTTGGTAACGATGCGTTCTTTGATCTTTGCAGCCTTACCGGTCCTCTCACGGAGGTAATAGAGCTTCGCCCTGCGGACAACGCCGTGGCGAACAACTTCAATCCTGCCGATGCGCGGGCTGTGATAGGGGAAAGTCCTCTCAACACCTACACCGTAGCTGATACGGCGAACGGTGAAAGTCTTGCGGATGCCGCCGCCCTGCATTTTGATGACGATGCCTTCAAAATTCTGGAGCCTTTCGCGGTTTCCTTCAACGACCTTAACGTATACGCGAACGGTGTCACCGATTTCGAGCTTGGGAAGATCGGAACGAAGCTGCTCTTTTTCGAGTTCTCTGATGATGTCTGACATAGTAATCTCCTTATTTACAGATGTTCTTAGCCGACCTGCGACCAGCGGACCATCCAATTAACCATAGAATTATAGCATTTTTCTGCACAGAATGCAAGAGCAATTTTTCAAAAAATGAGCAGAGACGCAATATATATTACTCATTTTCCAACGATTGCAGGTATTTTTTATCCGCCGCAGTCAGATTTGCCCTTTCAAGAAGGTCCGGACGCATCTGTTTTGTTTTTTTGAGAGCTTCCTGCCTCCGCCAACGCAGAATTTCGGCATGGTTGCCGTTCAGCAGCACGGGCGGAACCTCTCTGCCCCTGAAATTCGCGGGACGCGTGTACTGAGGGTATTCCAGCAGTCCCCAGTCGGAAAAGCTTTCCTCCTCGGTTGATTCGGAGCTCCCGAGCACACCGGGAATGAACCTTGAAACGCAGTCGATAACGACCATTGCGGGCAATTCGCCGCCCGTCAGAACATAGTCGCCGATTGAAATTTCATCATCGATAAGTTCCGATACGCGTTCGTCAATGCCTTCATAATGCCCCGCAAGGAAAAGAAGACGCTTCTCCGAAGCGAGTTCTTTTGCAAGTGCCGGTGTCAGCACTCTGCCGCGCGGACTCATCACAATGCAGCGCGGCTTTTCAGGAGCTTCGGCTGCGACGCTTTCGATGCAGTCAAAAATCGGCTGCGCAAGCATGACCATGCCCGCCCCGCCTCCGAACGGATAATCATCGGTATTACGGTGCTTGTTCTGCGAAAAATCACGTATATTATGCGTTTTGAATTTCAAAATGCCCTTTGATGCCGCCCTGCCGAGAATGCTTGATGACAGGATATTGCTGAACATTTCGGGAAAAATTGTAAGAATATCAATCCTCAAACAGTCCAACCTCCGCAAGAATTTCGGAATCAAAAACAATTCGCTTGTTTTCGATATCAACGCTTGAAAGCAATTTTTTCAGTGCAGGAACGGAAAGCCTTTTTGCGCCTTTAATAACATAAACGTCCGTTGACGGTGTTTCGTACACATCGACCACTCTGCCGAGCGCATCACCCAATGTCGAAAAAACCTCACAGCCTATGATGTCCTTCACAAAATATGCACCTGCGGGAAGCTTTACGGCGTGTTCTCTGTCCACGCAAAGGTATTTGTCGCGAAGTTTTTCGGCGGCTTCAACGGTGTCAATTCCCTTGAGTTTAATTATCACGGAATTCTCGGCGGCAACCCTTGCGCTTTCCGCAGTGACTGTTTGATAAACGCCCTCGGGCGCCTCGATAAAGGCATCCGAAAGGCGTGCAAATCGTTTTAAATCATCGGTCAAGGGGAGCAATTTCAGCTCACCCTTGATGCCGTGCGGGCGCAGAAACAGCCCGATACGAAAATAATCCATAGACAAAACTTGTGAGTTCCGGTACGGTTACAGAATGTCAACTCTGTATTTCTTTTCGCTTTTTACCGAAGCGGCGCGAACAACGGTGCGGATTGCTTTTGCGATACGCCCCTGTTTGCCAATAACTTTGCCCATATCGTCCTTGGCAACGGAAAGCTCAATTGTGGTTTCCTCGCCTGCTTCGTCAGCCTTGACGGCAACCTTTACCTCGCTCGGTTCGTCAACAAGACTCTTTGCAATGAATTCAACAAGAGCCGCAATATCGGGAGCCTGAGTTTCGGTAATGATTTCTTCGCTCATCAGTCGATAACGCCGTGCTTTTTGAACAGACCGCGAACGGTTTCCGTGGGCTGCGCACCGTTCTTGATCCACTGCTTTGCCTTGTCGCCGTCAACAACGACCTGTTCGGGATCGGTGAGGGGGTTGTAATAGCCGATTTCCTCTACGAAAGCACCGTCACGGGGTGCGCGGGAATCCGCAACAACGATACGATAGAAAGGAGCCTTCTTTGCGCCCATTCTGCGAAGCCTGATTTTAAGCATGATAGTTCCTCCAAATTAAATAGAAAGTCTTTGTTGAATATCCAATCGGGCATAAGCCCGCTGTTGGTGATTTTGTTGTTTGATGCAGATTGAAAAACCTTTTGCTGCATCAGAAGCCGAAGAAGCCTTTGCGCCTGCCTGATTTTTTGCGGCCCATTCCCGCAAATCTCTTCATCAGCTGGCGTGACTGTTCAAATTGTTTGAGCAGTCGGTTAACTTCCTGAACGGTCGTTCCGCTGCCCGCCGCAATGCGTTTTTTGCGGCTTGCGTTCAAAAGTTCCGGATTGCGTCGTTCACGCGGAGTCATCGAACGAATGATCGCCTCGACTCTTGCGGTTGCCTTTTGGTCAATTTTTGCATCCTTGAGCTTGCTTGCATCGACTCCGGGCATCATGCCGAGAATCTCTTCCATTGAGCCGAGTTTTTTGACCTGTTGGAACTGCTCGAGGAAGTCCTCAAGAGTAAACTTGTCATTTTTAATCTTTTTGGTGAGCTCTTCCGCCTGTTTTTCGTCGAAAGCCTGTTCCGCCTTTTCAATCAAAGTGAGAACATCGCCCATGCCCAGAATTCTTGAAGCCATTCTGTCGGGATAGAACGGTTCGATATCGGTAAGCTTTTCGCCTATGCCGGAGAATTTGATGGGTTTGCCCGTAACACTGCGAACGCTCAGCGCCGCACCGCCTCTTGTGTCACCGTCAAGCTTTGTGAGTATAACGCCGGTTATGCCGAGTTTTTCGTTAAAGGAGCTTGCAACGTTGACAGCGTCCTGACCTGTCATTGCATCAACAACAAGCAGCGTTTCCGCCGGGTTAACGGCTTGTTTGACGGCGGCGATCTCGTCCATCATGTTCTCGTCAATGTGCAGGCGGCCTGCCGTGTCGATTATAACAAGATCGTAGAAGTTGCGGGAAGCATATTCAATCGCTTCCTTTGCGGTTTTAACGGGATCCTGCGTCCCGCGTTCGAAAACGGGAACATTGACCTTTTCACCCACGACCTGAAGCTGGGTGATCGCGGCAGGGCGATATATGTCGCATGCAACAAGCAGCGGTTTTTTGCCCTGAGTCTTTGCAAGGTAGGCAGCAAGTTTGCCCGCCATTGTGGTTTTGCCCGCACCCTGAAGACCCGCAAGCAGGAAAACAGAGGGTTTGCGCGGCCCGAACTCAACCTTCACAACGCTGCCGCCGATGAGCTGAGTCAGCTCCTCATTGACAATTTTGATTATTTGCTGGGACGGAGTGAGGCTTTGGAGAACATCCGAACCCACTGCCCGCGCCGAAACAGTGTTTATAAAGGATTTCACAACCGAAAAGTTAACATCCGCCTCGAGCAGCGCAAGCTTTATCTCGCGCATTGCCTCTTTGACTTCTTTTTCGGTCAACTTGCCCTTTCCGCCCAGTTTTCTGAATATGTTCTGAAGTTTTGAAGAAAGTCCTTCAAATGCCATCTTTGCCCTCCGTGATTTCAGTCAGTTGTGATAACAGAGTGTTGATTCTTTCCCGAGCGGTTTCATTGAAGGTGCACCTGCGAACCTCTGCCGAAAGCTCCGCAATTAAAACTTTCAGCCGCCTGTCCCTTGCGGCAAGACCGAGTTTTTCTTCCATTTCGAGAAGGATTTTTTCACCGCGCTGCAATGCATCGCGCACACCCTGCCGCGAAATGCCCTTCTGCTCTGCAATTTCCGCAAGGGAAAAATCCTCCTCGCAGTTGAGCTTCAGCATCTCGCACTGGTTATCGGTTAAAAACGCGCCGTAGTAATCAATGAGAAGGCTTAATTCGAGTTTGTTCTGCATATATGCCTCCTTAATGTTCTATGCGGCACTGTTGTAAAGGCGCAAAGCTTTACAAGCATGATTATAACGCCGCCAAGGTGGAAAGTCAATCCCCTTTACAGTGTCTTTCTAAATATACTTCGTTCAATAATTGTCCGCAGCAGCAAAACTCAACACTCAGCCAGGCTTTCAATGTATCTTTTCAGCACGGGGCGATTGGGCGGCGTCAGCTCGTTTTCGGGCGGCATTTCGGAGGCGGAAAAGAAACGCAGCTCCGACACTTCACTTGCCTGCGGCGTAAGATCTCCGGAATAGCTGCGGCAAAGGTAAACAATATCAATATTTGAAACCTCGTCGCCGTTCGGATAGGTATAATGCAGGATTTTTCCCGAAAAAACACCGAAAAGTTCAAGCTCGTTCGCAAAAAGTCCCGTCTCTTCAAAAAGTTCGCGCATTGCCGCTTTTTCAACTTCCTCATCAAGCTCCACGGAACCGCCTGCATAACCCCAAAGTCCGTTATCGCGCCGCTTCTGCAAGAGCATGCGGCCCTCGGAATCGACAACAATAACGCTCGCACCGACCTGAAGCAGCGGACGATGCCCGACAGTTTTTCTCAAATCAAGTATATATTCCGACATAATTAATCCAAGTACCCCTCTTCACGCAGCATTTCCAGAACACGCGCTTCGCGTTCAAGCATTGTTTGATTTTTTGGCCCGTGAGCTCTGTTTCTGTTAACATCAATTGCATGTTCTGCCTCAACAAATTCCAAAGTAAATCGTTCCCGCGCCTCATAATCATCGAGTTTCTGCGCTCCCGGCTCCGGTTCCGCTTCGCAAAAATAGTAGAAATTATTCTGAACAAAAACCGAAATCCCCGGTTTGTCGCTCTTTTCGATTCTGCGAACGCAGCCGTATGCCTGAATCGAATCAGGGACAACACACAAGCCGGATTCTTCGGCAGTTTCGCGGATCAGTGCCTGATGCCGAGTTTCACCGCTCTCGATGCCGCCACCGGGGAACTTATAGTAATCGTACATCAGGCTGTGAACCATTGCAACCCTGCCGCCGCGAATGATAATGCTCCGAACGGACGGACGGTAAAAAACTTTTCCGCTCGAGTCGTAGTTCTTTTTATCCATTTCGAACAATGTTCTCATCATATCCTCCCGAATAAACCTGCGGCAAAAAACCGAAGCCGCAATTTGTGCCGAATATGTTAGGCATTGGCAATGAAGCCGCACAGTATATATATCAAATTACAAAAAGAAAACTCCATCGTAAATTCGATGGAGCTGATTTGGAGGCACCATCCGGAATCGAACCGGAGATGGCGATTTTGCAGACCGCTGCCTTACCGCTTGGCTATGGTGCCGTTTGGCCGCGTAAAAGGAGGAAACGCAGCCGTTAAAAAAATGGAGCGGGAAACGGGGCTCGAACCCGCCACCTCCGCCTTGGCAAGGCGGCGCTCTACCAAATGAGCTATTCCCGCAGCATGGTGCCTCAGAGTGGAGTCGAACCACCGACACAGGGATTTTCAGTCCCTTGCTCTACCAGCTGAGCTACCGAGGCAAAATGGCGATCCGAAGGGGGCTCGAACCCCTGACCTCCAGCGTGACAGGCTGGCATTCTAACCAACTGAACTACCGGACCGCGGTGTATGCCTTGGTGGGCCTTCAGGGACTCGAACCCCGGACCAATCGGTTATGAGCCGACCGCTCTAACCAACTGAGCTAAAGGCCCTCTCAAAAAGAGTGGTGACCCCTAGGAGACTCGAACTCCTGTTACCGCCGTGAAAGGGCGGTGTCTTAGACCGCTTGACCAAGGGGCCACAAAAAACTGGTCGGGGTGAAGGGATTTGAACCCTTGGCCCCATGCTCCCAAAGCACGTACGCTACCGAACTGCGCCACACCCCGTTGAGCTCACTTTTTGCAACGGTGTGTATTATACAGCTATGCGCCTCGTTTGTCAACACTTTTTTTCAATTTTTTTGATATATTTTTTAGTATTCAGTTTTGGTTTCTTATTTTCGGTTATTTTATTGAGTATTTCGGTTTTCATTTTTATGCATAATTTGTTAAAAAACAGGGCTGTTCAATGCCGAAATGCATCAAACAACCCGTTATCAGTGTTAAATATATTCAATACAATTCGTTTATTCGATGAAATCAAACTCCCATTCACCCATGCGCACAATACTTTCGTTGCCCGCTCCGGCCTCGCGGAGAGCATCAATTATGCCTTCAGCCTTCAACATACGCTGGAAACGCCGCATAGATTCCTCGTCATCGGCATCCGTCGTGTCCAAAATATATTCAACGGTTCCGCCCGTTACGGTGTAGACCTCACCTTCCCTGCTGATTGCAAAGCCGCGTTCGTACTGCGGGGTTTCAATTATATCATCCTCAGCAAACTCTCTTGTTGCAGGCAGCTCCTTAAGCATTTCAACAATTGCATCAAGCAAAGGCTCAAACCCCTTGCCGGTTGCAGCCGAAACGGGGAAAATGCGCGGCAGCTCGTCCTGTCCGCCGTTACCCTGCGCTTTATCCTCCTCAATATGCATTGCAAGCTCTTCCCGGAAAATCTCAAGGTTGTCCTCCGAACCGGTTATATCCATTTTATTTGCAACAATAAGCTCCGGCAGTTCCGCAAGCTTGTCGCTGTAGCGCATCAGCTCACTGCGAATCTGGCAATAATCCTCAAACGGATCACGCCCTTCCGAACCGGAAATATCGAGCACATGCACGAGCATCCGTGTGCGCTCTATGTGACGCAGAAAATCATGCCCAAGTCCTGCGCCGTCCGCTGCGCCTTCGATAAGGCCGGGAATATCAGCAACAACAAATGATGTGTCATAACGCTTTACAACGCCGAGATTCGGTGTCAGCGTCGTGAAGTGATAATTCGCAATTTTCGGCTTTGCGCTTGTGACAACAGAAAGAATGGTGGATTTGCCGACATTCGGAAGGCCGATAAGACCTACATCCGCAATCGTCATCAGCTCCAATTCAACCTCATATTCCTTCGTCTTTTGTCCGCCTTGGGCAAAACGCGGAGCCTGCTTTGTCGGCGTTGCAAATTTGGCATTTCCCCTGCCTCCCCTGCCGCCGCGCAGAACAGTACGTTCCCTGCCCGGGCTGTTCATATCCGCAATAATCTTGCCTGACTCGACATCGCGCACACGCGTTCCGACAGGAACCTTAATTACAAGGTTCTCACCGCTTTTGCCGTACTGCATGTTTCCTCTGCCGTTTTCGCCGTTCTGTGCGCGGAAGAATCGTGCAAACTTGAAATCAAGCAGTGTGTTCATGTTTTCATCGGCAAGGAAAACAACATTGCCCCCCCTGCCGCCGTCTCCGCCGTCCGGTCCGCCGTGACTGACGTATTTCTCTCTGTGGAAGCTTGCGCATCCGTCGCCGCCGTTGCCTGCTTTTATAATTATCCTCGCCTTATCAACAAATTGCATTTTATCTGTTCTCCTTGTGGTATTTACATAGTTCCTTCAGTGTGCATATATCGCATTTCGGTTTTTGCGCAGAGCAAACGCGTCTGCCGTGAAATATCAGCCAATGGTGTGCAATTGACCATTTCTCCTCAGGTATGCATTGCATGAGCTGTTTTTCGGTCGTTTCAACGTTTGCCGCACAGGCAAGTCCCAAACGGTTGCTGACGCGAAACACATGCGTGTCAACAGCAATCGCCGGAACATTAAACGCATTTGAAAGCACGACACTTGCTGTTTTTCGTCCCACACCCGCAAGCGACTGCAAAGCCTCCCTGTCATTCGGCACAACACCGTGATACTTTTCGGTCAAATCGCGGCTGACCGACAGTATGTGTTTTGCTTTTGTGTTAAAAAACCCGCAAGGCTTAATGTATTTTTTCAGTGTTTCTTCATCGGCTGCCGCCATGGACTCCGCATCGGGATAAGCCTTAAAAAGCTGAGCAGTACACTTATTTACCTGCTTGTCCGTACATTGTGCGGAAAGAATGGTTGCAATCAACAACTCAAACGGGTTGCTAAAATTCAATTCGGGCTTTGCATCCGGATGTGCTGCGGCAAGCCCTTCAAGAATTGCCTGCACCTGCTGCGGACTGCACCGAACCGCACATTCGTTTTCATTTCTTTTTTCTTGTTTCATGTTTACACCATTGCACCGATTTTGTTTTGCCGAAAAACTCCCGTAAAAGAGCTTACCGGTTTCGGCCGCACCGATACACGCATAATTTAGCACATTCGGGCGCATTTGTCTATCGCCCGCCCATCATATTCATTATCCGGGAAATATCGCCTTTTCCGCTCTTCATAATATTCTGCATTCCCATAAGCATTTGAATAAGCTGCATCTGTTGTCCTCCTGCTGCGCCGAACGGATTCATGCCGCCGAACGGATTCATTCCGTTCATTGCCGCACCCGAATTCATGCTTCCCATGTTTCCGTTCACCGCACCGCCTGCGCTGCCGAAGCTGCCGAACGGGTTCATAAATCCGTTCATGCCGCCGGCATTCACATTCCCCGATGCACTTTCCCCGCGGTTCATCCTTGAAGCTTGCCTTGATGTCTGTTCGTTTCGAAGCAAAACAATCGAATCATAGTCTAATCCGAACCCTGCACATACGCCTTTCAGCTCATTCGGTGCAACAAAGGGAACCATTGCGGCAAGGAAGGCTCGAAGCTGCTCAATGCCCTGCTCCTCCCGAATTCGTCTTGCGATTCGCAGGAACGGCGAAGCTTCACCTCCCTGCGGACGTTTTGCTGCGTTCCCGTTCGGAACGAATTGTCTCTGTCTTGTCGGCACACGCTGCATGAATAAAACCTCGCTTCCCGGTGTTTTCTGCAATTAATCGGAATTAAACCGCCGAACACATCCTTCGGAATACATTCTATTCACAAACCTGTCTGCATGTGCATATTATTTATTGAGAGCAAGCGGTGCGGTGCGTTTCAGTGCGTATTAAGTATGCTGATGCGCTTCATGCCGTCTTTCTCAACATCACAAGTTGCAACGGAGGTTTCGCAATGGCAAAAAGTCTGAAAAAATCAGCAAAAAGAGCAGCCGACGACAGGCAGCAGGATCCGTCCGCTGCCAACATTGACCCGCGCACTGAAGCGGATATTGGCAGACTGGTGGACAAATATAAGAACCGCAGCGAAAGTTCGCTCATGGATGAGCTGCTCCGCGTCACAGAGCAGCAGAAGCGGGACGGAACTCTCGATTCGGCAGAGATACAGGCTGCCGCAAACAGCATTTTGCCGATGCTGAACGCCGAACAGGCAAAGAAGCTGAACGCGATCCTCAGCAAAATCACATAAAAACGCTTTGTTCTTTCCGAACACCAGAATTCGCTGAACAATTCGGGTTTATGCAGGAAAAAGCTTCAGCTAAATCCTATCGCAAAACTCAAATCGGATTTTTCTCGGCATTGTTTTTCGCGGAGCTGTCTGTTTTTTTCAGTTCCGCAACCGTATTATCCATAAGAACCATAACCATGGGCTGCCCCCTGCCCGCACGCGGTTCAATTCGAACTTCCTCCGTGTTGAACACGGTTTGCGTTCCGTCTTTTTGAACTGCTGCAAGGTCGAGCGGATCGGTAACATGCATTACGGCCGCAATACGCGTTCCGTTTGAGCCGTTTTTCTTAAAGCCGAAGCATTGCAGTCCCTTGCCGTTCCTGCCCTGAATTTCGTGATCGAATATGAAACTGCGCTTCATGTAACCTCGGTCGGTAGCAACAAGCAGCTCACCTTCTTCCGGAACATGCCCTGCAAAGATAACACCGTCTCCGTCATCAAGCTTTATGCATTTCACACCTGCACTTGCGCGGCCTGTGACAGGAACCGTGTCGGAAGCAAAACGAATGCTCATCCCTCCCTCCGTCACAAGCAGGATGCTGCTGTCGGCCGTTGTTTCGCGCATGTATTCGACACGCACCAACCCGTCGCCCTCCTTCAGGTTGACGGCGGCAATGCGTTTCATCTTTGTTATGTATTCGGAAGCCTCGGTACATTTGACCAGTCCGCTGCGGGTATAGAAGAACACCTTGCCGACAGAAAAATCCTCATCGCATATCGCGAGAAGCTTTTCGTCCTGCTCAAGTTCGAAAACTGCGGAAAGGTTTGTCGGCTTTGCCTGCGGCTTGGTTTCGGGAATATCTTCAACGCGCAGCGTTAAGCATGCACCATGCGACGTGAACAGGCGCAAAACGCCGTCCGTTGAAGTATCAAAAGTTCGTATCGGCTGCTCCTTTGCGATAAAATCCGCCGCTGCAAGTTTCGGAGGCAGCCTGCGCAGTTTGTTATCGGGAAGGAACATCACAAAAGCGGGTTCCGCAGTCGCTTTTTCTTCGGTTTCGTCGTCATTCGGCTGAACTGCATCTATAAGCTTAGTGCGTCTCGGGGAAGCCAGCAGCTCCCGAACTTCCGTCAGTTCGTCAATGATGAGTTTATTCAACTTTGATTTTGACTCAAGTATACCCTTCAGCCGCTTTATTTCCTTGCTGAGCCTGTCGAATTCGCGTTCAATCTCAAGCTGCTCAAGGTTGGTGAGCCTTTGCAGACGCAAATCGAGTATCGCATCCGCTTGGACCGCCGTTAAATCAAACCGCTCCATCAAGCCTTGTTTGGCAACTTTCGGAGATTTCGACGCACGAATCAGCGCAATTACTTCATCAATATTCAAAAGCGCAATGATAAGCCCCTGCAAGACATGGGCGCGGCGTTCGGCGGCGTCAAGTTCGTATCTGCTGCGGCGTGTTACAACGTTCTCGCGGTGTTTAATGTAATAATCCAACACATCCGAAAGCCCGAGAAGCTTGGGCTTTCCGTCCGCAATGGCAACCATAATAACGCTTACGGTTTTTTGCAGATCGGAGTATTTAAACAGAGCATTCAACACTTTCTGCGGATCGAAATCCTTTTTGACTTCTATAACGGCGCGAACGCCTGTTCTGTCGGACTCGTCCCTTATATCGCTGATGCCGGCGAATACCGATTTGCTTTTTTGCTGAACGAGCGCAAGCACCTTCTCAAGCGCGGCAGCCTTATTGACCTGATACGGAAACTCTGTTATTACTATATTTGTTTTTCCGTTTTTGAGCGGTTCAAAATGCGTTTTTGCGCGATTGATGAGCTTTCCCCTGCCCGTTTCATATGCCGTGCGAATTTCCGCTGTGTTCAAAAGATATCCTCCGACGGGAAAATCCGGACAGGGCAATATCTTCATAAGGTCATCAAGGCTGATTTCGGGGTTTTTAATTTTCGCGATCACGGCATCTATCGCTTCCGTCGGGTTGTGCGGCGGAACGGAAGTCGTCAATCCGACCGCAATGCCGTTTGAGCCGTTAACAAGCAGGTTCGGGAAACAGCCGGGGAGCAAATCCGGTTCTTTGAGTGTGTCGTCAAAGTTCAGGCTGAATTTGACCGTGTCCTTTTCAAGGTCACGAAGCATCCGCATCGCAGCTTCCGTCATTCTCGCCTCGGTGTAACGCATTGCAGCAGCGGGATCGCCGTCCATGCTGCCGAAATTTCCGTGCCCGTCAACAAGAGGTATGCGCATGTTAAAATCCTGCGCCATGCGAACCATCGCGTCGTAAACGGAACTGTCGCCGTGCGGATGATATTTGCCGAGGCAGTCGCCGACGATACGCGCCGATTTTCTGTGCGGCTTATCGGGGGAAAGCCCCAGTTCCATCATTGTGTAAAGAATTCTGCGCTGAACGGGTTTCAATCCGTCCTCAACCCGCGGCAGAGCACGTTCAAGAATTACATGTTCCGCATAAGGCATCATTGAAGAACGCATCACATCGTCCATGCTTTGGACAATTATCGGATTTTTCGGGGTTATATTTTCATTTTGGTTTTTTTTTGCCATTACCTGTTATTTCGTTCCTTTATTGCATCTTAAAAACGCACACAGCAAACGCAAGGTGTGTGCAGCCGCCGGCCAAACCCGCCGCAAATATGTTTAATTCTGCCCGCGAAGGGTTTTTATCATTGCGGCAGGGTCGGAAGCAGAATAAACAGCATTGCCGGCAACGAGCACATTAGCTCCGAATTCGCGGCAGATTTTTGCGGTTTCAGGGTTCACGCCTCCGTCAACTTCAATTTCAACATCCGTAAGGCCGCGCTCATCCAGCATTCTGCGTATGGTTTTTATCTTTTCCGCCGCAGTGCGGATAAATTTCTGCCCGCCGAACCCGGGGTTGACTGTCATAACAAGCACAAGGTCGCAGCTGTCAAAAAGATATTCCGCCATGCAGGGCGGTGTTGCAGGATTAAGTGCAATTCCTGCTTTCATGCCGAGCGAACGAATGAGCTGAAGGGTCCTGTGCGCATGTTTATCCGCTTCAACATGTATCGTTACAATATCCGCACCCGCCTCTTTGAACGGCTGAACCCATTTTGAAGGATTCTCCACCATTAAATGAGCATCAAAAACAAGCTCCGTATGCGGGCGCAATGCTTTTGTCATCGGTGCGCCGAAAGTGATATTCGGCGCAAACGCACCGTCCATAACATCAAGATGAACATAATCCGCCCCCCAATCGGCAAGCACATCCACCGCGCTGCCGAGTGACGCATAATCCGCCGAAAGTATTGAAGGTGCAATTTTAATCATTTTTCCTGTTCTCCTTTTATTTGTCTTAAGCAGTGTTATATTTTAAAATCTGTTGCGTTTATTTTCTTCCGCCTCTTTAACAAGGTGGACATACCGTTCGTATCTCCCCCGGCTTATGACGTTTTCGCCGCCTTTTTTGACGGCACAGCCGGGTTCGGAAACATGGATGCAGCCGTTAAACCTGCATTCCCCGCGCACGGCGCGGAACTCCGGATAGCAATTTTTTATTTCCCGCGGTTCAATTTCGATATTGTCCAGCAAGCTGAACCCCGGAGTGTCCAAAACCGCACCGCTGTTCCCCACAGGTATAAGTTCCGTATGCCGCGTCGTATGCCTTCCGCGCTCCGTCTTTTCCGAAAGCGAACCCACTTTGAGTGCGATACCCGGCAGCAGCGCATTCAGAAGGGAAGATTTACCGACGGCGGATTGCCCCGCAAGGCAGACAGCAGCATCTTCAAGCTCCGCTTTAAGCTCGGCAATACCCCACCCGTCCGCAGCTGACACTCTGTGAATTCGGTAACCCGTTCGTTCATATTCGGCCGCAATGCGCTCCGCCGAACCTTCGGCATCCTCATCGCATTTATTGATGACCATAACAGGGTCTATTTTAAGTTTTTCACAGCAGACAAGGAGCTTGTCCGCCAAAAGCAGATCCGGTTCCGGACGGCTTGCCGCAACAACTATGAGCAATCTGTCAATATTTGCGGCTGCGGGGCGAATAAGCTCGTTTTTTCTCGGAAGCAGGTTCATAAGATATCCGTTGCTTCCTCCGACGGTATGGGCCGCATCGCAGAAAGACTCCGAAGCCGTGCGTTCTCTTTTTTCGCGTTCTTCATCATATGAAAACTCGACAATGTCTCCGACAAGAGGCGTTTTTGCCTGTTTGCGAAAAAGTCCGCGCGCCTTGCAGACGCAGGTTGAGCCGTCATCGGCAAGCACGGTGTAAAACCCACCTATGCCCTTAATGATTCTTCCCTGTTTGGTTACTTTCATACTTTTTGCTCCTGTGCAGTGCATGTTCGAATCGGGTCGCCCTCCGCATCGGCAGAGTGTGCGCTTTCGTTCCGAATTGCACCGCCTACGTCTTATTCAAACCTGACGGGCATACGTTTGATTTCCGTTCCGTTCATATAGATTATGCAGTCAAACAGGCCTTCCGCAATAAAACCCGCATCAAAGCTCAGGCTGTGCAGTCCGGCACCGAGAATCTGCTCGTAGACCACGAATCTGCTTCCGCCGTTTTCGGAAGGTCCGATGTTTGAAATCAGAACAACAGCAAACGTCGAATCGGCTGCATCGGCGAGAACATCCGTTGACATATGAGCAAATGTTGACTTTTTTATTTGCTCTCCGAGATAAACATCAACATGAACCGACCCGGGTAAAACGGGGATTCCCGCATTCGGGTTCTGTGCCGCAGCCAACACGTTTGACGATTGAACCGCAACGGTGTTTACATTTGAATCGCGATAATCCTCCGCAAACCTGAAACAGTAATCGCTTATGCCGTATGCAGCGAGTACCGCTGCTATTTCCTCAAGGCTGTCGTAATCGGACAATGCCGGCATCGGCAGCATTGTTTCCCCCGAAACGCCGCTTATCCGAACATCAATTGTTTCCTCGCCGGGCAAAATTTCGCTTCCACTCGGCACCGATTGCCAGATTATTGTTCCGGGTTCGGCGTCATTGGGCTCGTATTCCACGGATTCAATATACATTCCTATCTCACTCAGCAGCAATGACGCTTCGTCAAGTTTTTTTCCGGTTAAATCCGGCATTAGTACGGTTTCCTGCGGAGGTCCGCTGCTCAGCCAAACATCAACATAACCGTTTTTGTCGTGCGCCGCACCGCTTACGGGCGATTGACGGCAAACGGTTCCCTGCGGATAGTCCGCACTTGCTTCCGTTCCCGCAACCCGAATCCTGAATTCCCTGTTTTTAAGCACCCTCTCCGCCTCTGCACTTGTTTCACCGAGCACATCCGGCACACGGGACAGATTATCGTTGCCCGCACCGCCGTACATGTAAACATACCACAACACGAACATTCCGACTATGAATGCAACCATCAGCGATACGGGAAGCACAACATGCCAAAGCTTTGCCCGCCTCCCATGTTTTTCGGTTTTTTGCGCATTGCGGTTCGCATTCCGAACCGCGTTCTTCAGCAGAATATGCCTTTTGGGCTGAGCCATTGCGCGTTCCAGATCCTGCCGCATCTCTGCTGCCGAGCTGTATCGCTCCTCTCTTTTTTTTGCCGTTGCTTTAAGCACAACATCGCTTACAGCCGGAGGTATTGCCGAATCAAATTCTGTCGGTGCGGGAACGGTATCGTTTATATGCCGCAGTGCAACCTGCACGGGATTTTCCCCTTCGTAAGGCGGTTTCCCCACAAGCATTTCAAAAAGCATTATTCCCACGGAATATATATCGCTTTCCGTTCCGACTTCCTCGCCCTTCGCCTGTTCCGGGGAAATATAATGGACCGAACCCACAACGTTTTTCCCGTCGAACGTTTTTGTTGTTGCATCGGCATCTTTGGCAATGCCGAAATCTGTGAGTTTTTTCTCTCCCGTTGTTGAAATCAGTACGTTCTGCGGCTTTACATCACGATGAATATATCCGGCGTTATGTGCGCACTCAAGTGCGTCAAGAATCTTTTCTGCAATTCCGACGGCAGTTTTCACATCAAGCTTTTTCTTTGCGGAAAGATACTCTTTCAGTGTGCATCCTTTCACAAACTCCATAACGATAAAGCTTCTTGAATCGTATGTTCCGTAATCGTAAGCGCGCACGATATTGGCGTTTTTCAGCGACAGCACCGCCTGCGCTTCGCGTTCGAATCTGCGCACATATTTCGGATCCCTGCAATAGTCTTTTTTAATAACTTTCAATGCAACGGTTCTATCGGTCTTTAAGTCATGGGCTTTATACACATCCGCCATGCCGCCGCTGCCCGCTTCGCATTCAATGCGATATCTTCCGTTTATCAGTTCACCTATCATGCGCCAATCCCCCCGGCATTTTTAACAAGCACAACGGTCACATTATCCGATGAACCCGCTGCAAGTGCAGCGTCCGTCAGTCTGTCGCACGCCGTCAACAGATTGCTTTCGCTGCTCAGTATCTCCTCCGCCAAGCGGATATTCATGCTTCCGTGCAGACCGTCGCTGCAAAGCATGATTATGTCCCCGTCTTTCCATTCAACAATCCCCGTATCGGCCTTTATAAACGGACTTGTTCCGACTGCACGCATAAGGATGTTTCTCTGCGGGTGCGTCTCCGCCTGTTCCCGAGTTATGACTCCGGAACGCACAAGTTCTTCAACGAACGAATGATCCCGAGTGATAAGCTTCAAACTTTCGCCGTTAAAAAGATAAAGTCGGCTGTCGCCCACGTTTGCAAAGGTGAACCTTTGCGGGCGAACATATGCCATAACGACCGTTGTTCCCATTCCCGCGCAGCTTTCATCCTGCTGCGCTGCATCAAAAATCTGTTTATTGGCATATGAAATTGCATGCTGCAAAAGCATTCTTGTGTTTGTTATTGTGCTTGTTTCGACGTATTTCACAATCGACTCAACCGCAATGCAGCTCGCGATATTTCCCGCGCGGTGTCCGCCCATGCCGTCGGCAACGACCGCTATCGGTTTTTCGTTTTCGGCGGGTATGCTGCAATAGTCCTCATTCGCACTTCGCCGCCCCGTTTCAGTTCTGTAAGCATAAATCATCTGACTTTCCTCGTTGAATGTTTCGTCGGTTATTCCGACAAACACATTTGTTCGCTCAACCGGTTCCGAGTCTGTTATAATAAACCGATTGCGGCCGGAATCAAATCTATTCTTGTTCGGGTTTGCTTATCAGCCCGTCCTGACCGATATGCTTGCTTCGGAGCTGTCCGCATGCACCGTCAATATCGGTACCCAATTCGCGCCGAACCGTTGCGGAAGCATGCCTCTTTTCAAGCCACTCCGCAAATTTGTATGCATATGCACGGCTGACCCCGTTAAGGCTGCGTTCCTTGACGGAATTCAGCGGAATAAGATTCACATGGCAATTTATGCCGCGAAGCTTTGATGCAAGCTCAGCTGCGCATTCTTCGGATGAGTTCACGTCCGCAACCAATGCATATTCAAAAATCACCCTTCGTCCCGTCACGTCCGCATAGTGTTTTGCAGCAGGTATAAGCTCCTCCATTCGATAGCTCCGATTCACCGGCATAAGTCTGTCTCTGATATCGTTGTTCGGCGCATGAAGCGAAATGCAAAGCGTTACATGCGGTGCATCCTCGATGAGTTTATAGATTTTCGGTACAAGGCCGCATGTTGAAAGCGAAATATTCCGCGGACTGATTCCGAGTCCGTCCGCCGCCGCTGCACGCTTCAGAAACCTAACGGTGTTATCGTAATTGTCAAGAGGTTCTCCGCAGCCCATCATTACAATGTTTGTGACAGTTCGTTTTTTGTCGTCAGCGTGCGGGAAAGCGCGTTCAACAGCGGTTATTTCCGAAAGCATTTCCCCCGCCGTAAGATCTCGAACCTTGCCGTTCAGTGTTGACGCACAGAAAGCACAGCCCATGCGGCAGCCCGCCTGGGTTGAAATACAGAGTGTGTTTCCGTACGAGTATCGCATCAAAACACCCTCAACAACGTTGCCGTCCTCGGTTTCGTAAAGCATTTTTGCGGTATCGTCTTTTTTTGATTGTTTGCATTCAATGATGCCGACGCCGCCGAAAGGGAAGGCGGAAAGCTTTTCGCGCAGCGTTTTCGGGATATTCAGCATTTCTTTGGGCGGCACACCTTTTGCAAGCCATTTCATGACCTGCGATGTGCGGAATTTCGGTTCGTGCAGTTCCTCAAGCAGCAAGCCGAGTTCCTCTGTTGTAATTGATGCAAGCTCGTTCATTTTTCTCTCTTTTCGTTTTTGCCTTTCGGCTTATCTTTTTGCGTTCCGATACGTTCAAACGATACGGATGTCAAATTTCATATCACGTCAGGATTCCGATTTTGCATTCCGCATTTCTGCCCTGGATTTTACCGCCGCAGCGATAAAGAACCCATCCATTCCGTCAAGGTTCGGAAACAGCTGAAGCATTCCGTCCGCCGAACGTCGGCGAATATCCTCATTCTGCCGCAGCTTATTCGAATCGACACAGTCAAACGGCGAAACGGCAGTGAATTCCGTATGATTCATCAGAAAGCTTTGCACCGTATCCGCATTCTCGCGTTTTGAAACGGTGCATGTCGAATACACAAGCCTTCCGCCCGGTTTTACGCAGCGGCAGCAAGCCTCAAGGATTTTTTGCTGTAGGGAAGCTAATTCGCAAACATTGTTTTCCGTTCGATTGAGATAGGCATCGGGCTTCGTCCCTCCACCCATGCCCGAGCACGGCGCATCAACAAGCACAACATCGAACGCATTTTCAAATTCGGGATTGAACTCCGCCGCATCCGCACATATGCATTCCGCAATTGAAACGCCGAGTCTTTTGAGTGTCGCTTCCGTCAATTTCACGCGGTGCGGATGAAACTCCTCTGCAACAATATGTCCGTTGTTTTTCATCAGTGACGCAAGGCAGGCGGTTTTTCCGCCCGGTGCGGAGCAGGCGTCAAGAATCTTCATCCCGGATTCCGCGCCGCAGGCAAGGCAGCAAAGCATCGCGCTCTCGCTTTGAATTGCAATTTTGCCTTCGTTAAACAATGCACTCCCGCTGATATTCAATTCGCCGGACTTCGTGATTACGAGTGCATCTTTTACATATTTTCCGCGACGATATTCAATGCCGAGCCTGTCCAATTCCGTGCAAAGCTGTTCGGTCGTGAAAGGATACTGTGCTCTCACCGTGAAGTTGTGCACGCGCGATGCAAGCATTTCATCGGTAAAATCAAACCCGTATTCCCTGATGTATTCACAAGCCATAAATTCCGGCACTCCGTAAAGAACATGCAGTTTTTTCGCCGATTCGGACGGAAGTTCGGGCAGACCGTCGGAATTTTTGCCGCGTGCAATGCTGCGCAGGACGCCGTTGACATAGCCGGACAGACCACCTTTGCCGATGCTTCGTATAAGTTCCACGCTCTCACTGCAAACGACATGATCCGGGGTGTTCATAAAAAGCATTTCGGCAATGCCCATCTGAAGCACGATCCGCACGCTTCCGTGAATGCGTCCCTTTGCGTAATGAGCGATCAGGTAATCGGCGTAGCTGCAATGTTCGACAGTGCAGTAAACAAGTGCCGTTATCCGCGCAGCATGGTTATGCTCCGTGTTTTTCAGTGCTTCCTTCAGCGCAAGGTTTGAATATGCTCCTTCCCGCATGATAAGGTTCAGAACATCATATGCCTGTTTCCGTGTGCTGCATATCTTTTTTTGTGTCATTTTAAATTCCTTTGCGCGGACGTTTTGGGACAGTTTTGCGCTTTTGCTTTATTCGGCATCGATTCAACCGTTAAAAATGCAGCCGAGCATTTTTTTCGAGTTAAGCGCAGCTTTTGCATTCATTCGCTTTGAATTCGGAAACTGCAATTCCGTGATTTCCGTCACACCGTCCCCTGTCCGAACGAAAAGGCCCCTTTTCGAATCGGCAATGACGCATTCACCGCATACCGATGCATTTTGCAGAATTTGATTCTGCTTCTCATCAGGAACAAGCCGTGTTGAAATTATTTTGATTTTCTGCCCCGAGAGCATCGCAAATGCGCACGGCTCCGGATTAAGCCCGCGAACAAGGTCGTGAATGCGTTGTGAAGATTTTGAAAAGTCTATGCATGCATCCTCTTTTTTAATTTTTGCGCATTTTGTTGCAAGCGCATCATCCTGTTTTGTTCGCGGCAGCGTTCCGTCAGCGAGTCTTTCAATCGTTTCGCGCAGAGTTTCCGCACCGATAACGGCAAGACGGGAATAAAGCTCGCCGTACGTTTCGTTCTCTCCGATTTTTGTTTCATGCTGCAGCAGCATATCTCCCGTATCCATGCCGATATCGGTCAGCATCGTTGTAACACCCGTTACCTTTTCGCCGTTGATGATTGCAGACTGCACCGGGGAAGCTCCGCGATACTTCGGCAGAAGACTGCCATGAACGTTTATGCATCCGTATTTCGGAATTTCAAGGTTTTCCCGTGAGAGTATCTGTCCGAATGCAGCCGTGACCATAAGCTCCGGCGCAAAATCCTTCAGCGCACGGACGCCCTCTTCGTTTTTTATCCGTTCGAACTGGTGCACTGCAATCCCCGCTTCAAGTGCAGCAGCCTTCACGGGCGGCATTGCAAGCCCGTGCCCTCTGTCGCGCGGTCTGTCCGGCTGAGTGAAAACTTCGATTTCATGCCCCTGTTCAATGAGCATTTTGAGTGAAGGAACAGCAAATTCGGGCGTTCCCAAGAAAGCGATTCTCATATTGTTATTGTTCCTTATCTTTATAAAATTTGAGATAGGAATCAGCCCCGCTCTTTCGCGGACGCTGTTTTATTCCTGCTCCTCCGCCTGTCCCGCGTCAAACCCTTCAGGCGGTTCCGTCACTTTTTCAAGGTAGACATGCCCGTCCAGATGATCGCATTCATGCATTATGCAGCGCGCAAGCAAACCCTCCGCCTCGTATTCAATAAGGCTGCCGTCACGATCATAGGCGCGCATCACAACATGGTTCGGGCGGACTACATAACCCGATTTCCCGGGGAACGACAGACAGCCTTCCAAATCACCCTGCTCTCCCGAAGTGCTGATGATAACGGGATTGATGGCTTCAATTAATCCGTCACCGCAATCCATTACAACAACGCGGCGCAGAATGCCGACCTGCGGCGCTGCAAGCCCGACTCCCTCCGCATTATACATAGTCTCCGCCATGTCATCCAGCAAGTCATAGAGTCGTTTGTTGAAATGCTCCACAGGCCTGCAAACTTTGTATAAACACTCCGCATCATCGGTAAAAATCTTTCGTATAGCCATTGAAATCCGAACCGTCCTTTCAAGCCGCGCACTGCACCGTTTCAGCGATAAGTCTTTTTCCGCATAGTTGAAACGGATATACTGCACTCATGTTATCATTGGGTATTATAACATGAATCGCGGCTTATTAAAAGGCTTTTTTCGTTCCTATGACAGTTGTATCCCTCTCACGGTTCAATCCGACTCACTTAAAATAATCGAAACATCCGAATGATATGTATTCGAAAAAATATGTTAAACGGTGTATACTGCTTTTCAACATTCCGTCTTATACTCATGAGTTCACTGCTTGCTTTACCGCATAACGCGGCGTCAGGGTCAAGGAGCAAACAGAAAAAAATTGACAACAACGTTCACGGCATGTTAAAGTAGGCTGAATAAACTGTAAGAGGTTCGAAATGAAAAAGATTATTGTCATCGGATGCATGGGCAGCGGAAAAAGCACATTTGCCGAAAAGCTGCACCGCAAAACAAAAATACCGCTGTTTCACCTTGATAATATATGGTGGAAAGCGGACAGAACTCACATCTCACGCGAAGAGTTCGATTCGGAGCTGAACCGAATTATACAGGGTGACTCATGGATAATTGACGGGGACTACAATCGAACTTATGCTGTACGTTTTGAAAAATGCGATACCGTGATTTTTCTTGATTACAGTGAGAAACAGTGCATGGAGGGCATTCGTTCACGGGTCGGAAAGGTTCGCGCGGATATGCCGTGGGTCGAAAACGAACTCAGCGCAGAGCTTGTTGAGCTTGTTGAGCTTGTGAAAGGGTACAGAGTTCAAACCCGTCCCAAGGTGCTTGAGCTTATTGCCGCACACGGGGATGTCGAATGCCGCATCTTCAACCGCCGCGAACAGGCAGATGCATGGCTTCGGTCTTTGCCGCCGCAGCTTTAATCCACTTTTCGGAGCGCATGTTGTTTCCGCAGCAGAGTACTTGACTGTTAAATACGGCGTTTGATATAATAAAACACGCAGAAAATGTCTTTCGGCACAGCTCTGCGCAGAAAAGAACTGTTAGGAGAATTATGGTTACAGCAGAAAAAAGCAGAATAGACTGCAGGCACATTGATGTTCTTGACGGAATTCGGGCTGTCAGTGTTATAATTGTTTTGATTTTCCATTTTTGGCAGCAAACATGGATTTTTCCCGTAATTAAAACGCCGTGGCTTGCCTTCGTCGGAATAACCAAAATAGATTTTTCAAATTTCGCAACAGTCGGATATCTTTTTGTGGATATGATGGTTCTTATCAGCGGTTTCCTGCTGTTTTTGCCGCTGATGCGCAGCATTATTCTCGGCGAAGAGATGTCAAGTTGGAAAAACTACGCGCGCAGACGCATTGCGCGAATCGTGCCGAGCTATTATTTTGCCGTGCTGCTGCTTTTCTTTGCCTCCGCACTTCCGACCGGGGCATATGCAACAACGGCGGACGCCTTAAAGGATCTTTTTGCCCACCTGACCTTTACCCAAACGCTTTGGGTCAACACATATATTGCAACTCCGCTGGATGTTGTGCTGTGGACGGTTGCAATCGAGGTTTGGTTTTATGTTCTTTTTCCGTTCGTTGCCGAATTCATCAAAGGACCGCGGAACAAAAACCGGCAGAGTTTCACCCCCGCATACGGAATCTTCTTCATTTTTGCCGTTTTTAACATAATTAATTATGTCTATACCGAAAACTTTGTTCTTAAGGGCAATGTATATCTTGCAATGCGCATAAACCAGTTCCCTGCGTTTCTCGGAGTTTATTCAATCGGAATGCTCGGAGCGTCGGCTTTTGTTTTGATTGCAAAAAATTGCAGACGCAGCAGAATTTTTAATGCGGTAAACACTCTTTTCTCTGTTTTCAGCATTTTGCTTATCGTTTACTTGATTAATGATTGCGTCGCCACGCAGGAACGGCAGGTTTGGCAGGTCACGGAACGTTCAAAGCTTGCCTTTGTGTTCATGACATTTATTATCACCACTGCACTGTCAAGCAAATGGTATCGCTGGCTGTTCTCAAACAAGTTCATGCGTTTTCTTTCAGGAATATCCTATAATTTGTATATTTGGCATCAATGGCTTGCCGTTCAGTGCAAAAACACTTGGCGCATTCCGAAATGGTCGGGAGAAATTCCTCCGAACATGCTGAATATCACCTACTGGATGAACAGATATGCTGTTGTAATAACAGTGTTCGCATTTGCGGCAGCAATACTTGCAACTTATTTAATTGAAAAGCCTTTTGCAAACCTGATTATGGGCCGTCCCGTGTTTCCGCTTTTTGCAAAGAAGCACCTGAAAACCGCCAATTCGGCTGACGAAGAATGCATCAGCGAAGAAGAGTCCGCTCCGCTCTCCGCTGAAGTTGATTCGTTCGCCGATACCGTCGATTCCGATGAGCCGACCGAGGAGGCCGCCGCAAATACCTGGGGCGAACAGGAAACCGACCGAAACGATTCGGATTGCGATTGATAAGATATGTTGTAAGTTCAAAATCAATTTTTTGATTTTTGAAAGAAGCGAGGTTTTGCCATGCTGCACCCCGGTCTGTACGAACAAGTCATCAATAACGCATTGACCCGCGAGCTTGCGGAAATTCCGGAGGCTCGCAAGGCTGTTGCCCCGATTGACAAGGCAGAAGCCTCCAAGGTGTTGGCGCAATATTTGGCGGACGTGATTCAGAAAGGACTGGATAACGTTCTTGACAACGGTGGCGACATCTCGGCTCAGATAGAATTGAGCAACAGAATCATTAACCTAATTCAAAGCACAACGAAGGAGCCCGACTTTGCCGCACTCGGTGTTGACGAACGTGCCGAGCAGCTTTTTGCACTTTTGCGAAAAGCCGATCTGCGGCTTGCCGTGGGAAAAACTGCGGCGAACCGGACAACCCTTCGCAAGTTGCCCGGTTTTGTTCTCGAAACCGGTAGAACGGTTCATTTTTCAGAATAGTTCGACCATTGTATTTATGAAAAGATTACGAGAGTTTATCTGCTGTATTCCGATAACCGGAATGTGTAGGATTCGCCGGGAGTAATGTCATAGATCACAACGGAGTTATCCTTGAACTTATCTCCGACACTCAAAGAAGAAAGATATATATTGCCGGAGTCTACCAGACAACCCGCACTGTCATACAGCTTATAACTAATCATGTCATACCCTGAATCCCTGCTCCCGCTTTTCTTTTCTCCGGTAATCGTAACGGTCAGCTTCGGAATATAGTCCTTGTCAAACTTAAACTCAGCTCCTTGAATTTGAATCACGGATGCCGTACCGCCCATGAAGTCCTTCATCTTCAGATCCAGCGGAAATGAATCAAACGTCACTTGAACTTCTTCAATAGGCAAGCAGTACAGAGCATCGCAATTTACTTCGTCAAACCGAAGCGCGTTTCCCTTGTACACGGTGAAATAAACCTTCCCGCTTTCGGACTTTCCTGCCTTGATCTCAGCGGCAGGGATTCTCACATTGGCAAGATACTGTTCCCCGGCAGCCCGGCTGGTATAACAGCCGAAATCATCGGGCGAAACGGACTTTGTGCCGGTATAGACTTCTTCATTTTCATCGTTTACAATACGAATATCAACATCAACACCGGCTGACAGGGGTTTATCATTTTTATCAGCCAAACCAAAGAAAAGGCTGTAATCGCTTGTGCCCTCGTTATACTGAAAAGACCAGCTTTTCAGTGTTTCAACACGGGACGCCGACGATCCGCACCCACTCGGGGTCGGAGTGGGCACAGGTTCTCCCGTCGGCGTTTCAACACGGGACGCCGACGATCCGCACCCACTCAGCAACAATGCAATTACAAGCCACCACATAAGAAAGAATCGTTTCATTTCTGCGTCTCCTTATCTGTTTGCGTCTTTATTGCACGGAACATTTCTTGTTTCCCTGCGCTCCGACTGCCAGAGACTTTACGGCGCAGACCAATCCGCCGAACATCATTTTGAGAATGCCCCATATAGCGAGGAAAAAACTGCCCGCCGCCATACCAATAAAACAAGCCGCAACTCCCTTAAAACCGGCTTTATAATAATCCAACCAAAGCCTGGGTGCAATTAAAAGGCCGTAGAATTCAAGGAAGAGTATCGGCAGAGCCAACAAAAGCGTAAAAATCATTCCTCCGATGCTCGTTTCTCCGTCCGCCAACGTTGCGACTGCCATTACAATGGCTGCAATGGCTGCAATTGCGAGTGCGATGAATAATCTGGTTCTGAGTTGCCTGATGTTTTTTCCGTACATGATGTGTATGCTCCTTGCGAACGTGTATTATACTAATTTTTTAGTACAAGCGAATGATACCATACTTATTTTAGTATGTCAAGGGGGTGTGAGTAATTTTTTGGTATAATTCCGCAAATGACAGTCGCATTATGTCGAAAGAACGAACAGCATCGAATTCCGAGCGCATAATAAGACTGCATTAAACCATGCATTGAAAGAAGGCTTTAATCGTAGAATGGCGAACAGAATACGTGAACTGCGTGAAGATCGCGATCTTCGTCAAATAGACGTTGCTCGTGCAACCGGCATAGATCAAAAAACTTTGTCCAATTATGAAACCGGAAAAACGAATCCGGACAGCACAGCTATACTGCGTCTTGCTGATTTTTTTGATGTCACAACGGACTATCTGCTCGGACGCAGCAATTATAATCTGAATAACACGAAAAAGCTTATTTCCGCACTGCACGAAATAGCCTTGGATTTGGATGATATATGTAATCAGCTTAAACAGGAATAATTCTTCTGTTTACCCCTGTTCACATACGGGTTTTATAAAGACGCTATCTTTGATACAAACAGAAAAAGCCTTCTCCGGCACATAAGTGCTGAAAAAGGCTTGAAATAAAGGGCTTTCGAGGTTCCGCTGTGTTTTACAGCAGAGCTTCGAAAGCCCTTTTTCTGTTTATTCGATTGTCGCTGGCCGGTTCTGTGGCCTGTGAAACTTACCCCTCAAAATCGACTGTCGGAGGAATAATTAAAAAGTGTGGAATAATTAAAAGGTATGTTACTCCGCTTCTTCACGTACAATAACACGTTCCACATTTTTATATTTTTCACGCAGATCCGGTATGTCTACTTTTCTTCCGAGAAGTTCTTGAACCACTCCCCATAAGCCATTCTTCTCATCAGGGAATCCGTCCATGTAATCTATAAATGGAAGGCTATTAACGACCAGCGTTTCTCCTTCAATACCACGTCCGGGAACCCCGTACTTTATCAAAGGCTCCTTACCACTTCGGATATTCTTTCCGAACACAATCGGCTCAGAGACCGGTGCGCCTCCCAAAAGAGTCATGCTGATTGCAATATCGAGAATTTGGCCATCAAGTTCTATCCATGAGTGATCGAAATAGAGACCTTGCCCAAGCATTTCTCCTATGCATAGCTTGGGAGAATACCCCAGTTCAGAAAGCGCAACATATAAGGCAGAACAGCTTGCATGGCAAGCACCCCACCATTGTTTCCGCTTCATATATTCACTCAAATTGCAAAGGACATTTGCGATGTCCTCTTTGTAACCGGCATTCTGAACAGCAGCCCTAATCAGATCACCGGTACTCATGGATTCTTTCAAAAGACAGCAATGCGTATATTTCTTTCCGCTACCACATGGGCATGGGTCATTTCGTCCGATTTTCATTCGTGATCACTCAACATTCTTCTTCAGCTGTTCAAATGCAGCTTTAATTTTTGCCGCCATCAGCTTTCTGCGCTCAATCAGGAAGTCCTCATAAGGCATATTCTCCCAACCGTGCGGAAGCGCATTTTCTTCTTCCATACGCTGGATTTCTTCAGGGCTGCGGCCCTCACAAACAACAGGATAATAAATCGAGGGAGCCTCATCGAGTATCTCCATATTATCCTTCCAATCGATGAAGGCGTAGTTAGCCATCTGGTTGATCTTAGCGTCGTTATAACCCAGCGTCTTCAGATAAGCCTTCGGGAAAAGGTGATGCTTCTCCAGTGACTTTCTCTTACCGTCAGTACCGGGCTCGAATAATTTGCTGACGAGCAGATTACTCTTCGAGAACAGAATTTTTGCATTCAGAATGTTTAATGCGGCTACATAGGCGTTCCAAGCATTATTGCCTCGGCCCGATACTGCCAAGCCCTCGGAACCGATAAGAGTAATATCGAAGTAGTCGTTTGTAAGCCGCTCCTCAACCCTTGACAAAATGAATCGCTTGTATTCTTCCAGCGATGTTAGTTCCTTGATAGAGTTCAGGTGGTTTTCGACCGTGGATTCAAATGATCCAGTATAGAGCGAGACAAGAGACGCATAGAAAAACCACAGCGACGTTAAATGCAAATTCTCGTTGTACGACGCATTAAACCTATACTTTGCGATGAGGTAGAATGCATAGGTGTAGTAGATTGCGTTTCCCGAAAGGATCAGATCACCGGACAGATAACCGGCATTCATGATAGATTTCAAGAACTCGTGCCAGTTGTGGACGTTTAGAACGTCTGGGAGCTTTGCCTTAAGCACATCGAAACGCTGATCACGCAGAGTTTCATCAACCGCACCTTTTTTATCAAAGTCAGCTCCACGAAGCAGTTTATACCCATATTTCAAACGAGCTCTATCAAATGCATAAGCCATGACCACACGGATGACATCCTGCGCTGTAACCTCGGTAAGCTGATTGTACGATGTGATCTTGTCTTTGGATGGGTATGTTGACTCCATGCTGAACTGCTCGATCTCTTTTCGGCCCTCATCCCAATAGAGCGAGAGGAGCGTCAGAATAAAGTCATTCTGCTTCAAAGCAACACCGCCGGAATTGACACGAACAAAGATCTCTGAAACATCCTCTTCCTCGGCGTTGGCCTTGATATCAAATACCGGAAGCGTGTGCTGCTTCAGATTAGAAAGCGCAGTAATGTTTTCTGAGATAAGGTCCTGCTCCTCGTCGCTTAATGCTTCACCCTTAGAGGTTCGATACTCGGCCAGCTTTTTAGTGAAATTGATGATCAGCTTCGTAATGTTAGCTGTTGTGAAGACCTCACTTATGTTGTAAATCCACTCCGGGTCTTTTTTCGTAGCCTGATAACCAACCTCGAACTTGTTCTTCAACGGGCAGTAGGAAATAACAATGGCCTTCTCATCATATTTTGAGTTGATGACCTTTTTCCCTTTCACAACGGCATAGAGGGATGTTAATCTCTGCTGTCCGTCAATAATAACCTGCTTCGGAGACTCATAATTGTGGGTGTCAGTTCCGATGGTTTTCTTTTTTTCAAGCGTGGGGCATTCCCACAGCATTAAGTAGCCGATTGGATAACCGCACATCATCGAGTCGAACAAATCACGAACCTTTGAGTCTTTCCAAATAAACGGTCTCTGGAGTTCCGGAAGGCCAAGTTCTCCTGTATCGATCTTTTCGATCAACTGATTGACTGTTAAAGTCGTGTTGCTAAATATCTGTTGCATTCACCGTTCCTCCTGCTTAATCTACGAATAAGTCCGGATATCGTGTAGTCTATCTTACTTTTACACATTACCGCTTTCAGCTATAAACAGCTCCGGCATGTTGTATCGTACACTCGACGCCTCTGTTCGAGCATTAGTATTTGAGCATTCAAGCAATGCCGTGCTCAGATGCCATTTTCCATCCGGCCCTTCGATAATAAACTCATCCTTGTTGTTCCGGATATATGTGGATACCTCACGAGAGAATCCGTTCCGCTGAAGAAGGATTGTTATTGGATTCGTCGTTCCGTATTCTACAAATTCGTACCAGTTGTTATCAAACTCATTCAGCTGATGGACCGTCTTATACTCATTCGAGAAGCGAAGGAAGTAGTTTGAAATGCTGAACAGCACAATGTTATCAATGACCTCCAAGGTGTCGGCAAATACGATATTGCGGTGCCGGAGTCCATCGTCGTAGTATTCTTTCTGGCCTCGGTTCACCCAGAAGTTATCAGGGTGCTGTTGCCGGTACTCCAGTGCCTTTTTCATGATATTGCTAAGGCCGGTACCTTCCATCCATTGAATAAGAACAACCGCATACCAACGCAGAAGCGTCGGCTTTCCGAGCGTGGATGCCTCATACTTTCCCCATTTGAAGATTCGACTCAGCTTTTCAAGGAAAGCCAAAACGTCGTCATAATTGAACTTGCCATCTACACGGTCAGGGTATTTCAGGCCCATTGCAATAGCGGCACGTAGGTTTTTCGTCTGATCCACCGAGGTGTTGATATCATCATCCGGTTCTGTGAACGGATCAGTAAAGGCTTCTCGTATTTTCGCTTCATCCTTGGGTGTCAGCAGATTAGAGAACTCACGCCTTACAAGGCTGTCGTTGTCCTGCATAATATCCCTTAAAAGAATGAGGGCAAACTTACGCATCATTACATAGGCTTCCTCTGACTGTGCGTCATTTCTTTTTACAAGTTCAATATTGCCCTGTAGTAGTGCCTCAACGACATATTTCTTTTCAGCGTTTGTTAGGCTCTTCGGTCCAGCCTCGATAGAAAGCGTTTGCTTCGGGACCTCTTTCTTCAAAAGGTCCACATAGTCTTCCTGTTTCAGCTTTTCACCCTGCGAGACGAAGAATACATTCCCGTAAAGGTTGAAACGGATGCGTCCGACACGTCCTATCAGATTTCGGAAGTCAACCGGCGTCATCACCTTTCGGAAAATCTTGTTATCGGTAATGAACAGATTATCCGCTGGGAGATTGACACCTTCAAGTAAGGTGCTGGTACAGAACATAGTCGTGATTTTGCCACGACGGAACATGTCCTCGATACGCATTCTGATGGCAGCTGGTAGGTATCCAATATGATATGCGACGCCTTTTTTTATAATCTGAGCCAAATAGTAGTCGCCGTGTACTTCATTCGTGATATCCCTTGCCAGTGCATTCAGGTCATTATCCTGAATTTCCGAAAGCTGATCTGCAAAAGCAAGCGCATTTTCAATCGCCTTATTTCTACCGTTGCAATATACTATGGTCTGCTGCTTTCGCTCAAAGGGAAGATCCCGGTTTATTCTTTCAAACATCAGAAGGAACGAAACCAGAGAAGCATTTCTGTCTTTGATCTCCGCAAGGTAATCCAACTCACCGGTATGGTCGTTATATACGCTGACTGTGAAATTATTGAGGTCGATGCTGAACTTAATCTGGGCCACCGGTGAAAAAGTGGAACGAAGGTGGCTATCGTCACCGTCAGTTTCGATGTCTGTCAGCAGCTTTAGATATACCTCTGGATTTGGAATATTGGGTGAGGCAAAGACGAAGTGCGGCTTCTTCTTCCTTTTGAGAAGCATATCCACGGTTTTATAGTAGAACGGCCCACGGCTATTTTTTCCGGACAGTTTGTGCGCTTCATCGATGAATAGATAGTCGATTTGCAAATCCGGTTTGCTGATGAGCAGATATAACAGTCGTTCCGGAGTCAGCACAAGTATGAAGTTATGCTTGCCCTCCAAAGCGATATCCCCGGCGGCGGTGACCACCTTATAATTGTGCTCCGACAAAAGGTTCTTAAGGTCCTCGTCAATGACCTGCTTGTAGATCTCATTGATCAGTGCCTTTGTTGGGACAATCAGGGCGAAGTTCATTTTTACCCCACGCTGTATCTGGTCCTTGATGTACATTCTCATGAGGAAGGACTTACCCATAGATGTCGGACCGGAATAGCTGAAGTGATCATCCGAGAGATGATCGTAAGCATTTTTCTGTGCGCCGAAGAACCGAAGTTCCGGTGCTGCAGGAATTGTCAAATAATCATTCTGGTATTCAGCGAAGAAACGCTCTAATGCGGTCGTGCCGTAGAAGTCGCTCTCGATTATCTTCCTTGCTTGATAATTCCCGGTGTTCGCAAACACTGATCCGGCATAAAACCTTACATCGGGATTGTCCGGGTATAGAGAATACAGCAGGATGATTATCTCCTGCGCCCACATTTTATGCTTGTCCCGATTAACCGCATGTGTTGATTTGGACAGTAGGTCGGCAAACCGTAATGCCGACACTACATCAACCTCTCTCTTTTGCCGTTTTTCCGTGAGGTTAAACTTGGTGATGGCATAGTTATAAAGGATGTTGTCGTAGAGTTCATTCAGGAAGGGATTGTTGTCAATGTCCCCGAAAATGGCATCGCCAAGGTTCTGCAGTGTTTGATTGCTCAAGGTCTGCCACCCCCATTCATCACACGATCCATGATCTGGGCTTTCTCAACATCCGCATCATTGAGCGGCAGGATGTAGAAATAGAATGAGTGCATATCCAGACCAAGCGCATTGATTTTACCCGCAATATACGAGGCGTGATTTCTAATGTCCGTGTCCATTTTCTGGGTCAGCGCACGTCTGAAATCGACTCCGCTGTAATTAGCAGCCTTGAGGCCCAGATTATACGCAAGGAATACTCCATAGGCAGTATCGCATGGAACTTTCGGACCCTTGCTCGGAACGAGCAAATCCTTAATTCTTTGAATGGTATCCTGATCAAACGACTTGCTGAAAACCGTGTTTTCTGCAAGGGTACGTTCCTGTGTGCTTTGCTTTTCGATCTCCACAATGGCGTCGAAGGCAGAGTCCACAGCTTTTTTCATATCACCCACAATGCTGGAGGTTCCAAATACCATGTGGTAGTACGGCATACCAAAGGTCTGCTCCAACGAGAGAAGATGAATCCCGTCACATTTGCTGTCAAATTGTTTTGCGCCGGTTTGGAGTTCTACTTTGCTCAAGATTTTAGGTGCTCCAAGAACCTGCTCCAAGAAAACATACAGCAGGATTTCACCGAGATCATTACCGGTACCCTTTTTACCCGGTGCGCCGTTGCGCTTCATAATTTCAATGGCATCCAGACCAACGCTAAACACGTCATCTTCAATTCGATAATTTTCAATCTGGGCACGGGAGAATACATACTGACCGATGTTCTTCCTCAGAAACACTTCAAGCTGATCGGAGGAGAATGCATTGTTATTGACGTTGAGGTGAAAAAGGCGCAGTTGTTCCGGGTTTTTAAGACCAAGGGTCTCTGCATGGGGCACCTCGGTAAAAACCTCGTCGAACTTTCCTCCACTTATGGTCTTGTCAAAAGAATCACTCATTGCATTCTCCACCTTGTTACAGTTTAGTCTTCATCCTTTTTGTCGCCATACGTAGCGGGGTCTTCAGCAACCATCAAAGTTTCCTGCGTTGGAAAATCGTAGGCGATGGTTTTTTCTCCCGGCCCTGGCATCACGTATTCTTTTCCTTCTGGATTGTAGGTAAGATTGAACACCAGATCGGAAAGCCACTTCTTAAAGGATGGATTATCTTGGAACTGTTTGAAAAGCTCCATGTTATCTGCCATGATCGCAAATATAACCTGCTGCAGAGCACGTTCGCTTTCCAAACGGGCACTCTGCTCATCAGAGTTACGCATAGCATTTTGATACTTCTTATCTCTGGACACCATTGCAGGTATTTCGAGAATCTGCCGCTGGACATTGTCGGCGTCATTCCAGTTGATGTTGCCAAACATATCGTTGAAGTCAGAAATTATCCGAGAAAGCAGATCCATTTCCGGTTCCACAATATGGCCAGTCTTTCCAGCAGGAACAGGCGCAATTTCAGCATCCTGATCTTCCAAGCGGATGGAGATCATTTCACGTGCCTCATTGCGGTAGCTCGAAAGGTCAATGGTGCTCAAGATGCCTTCTGACAGGTCGTCTTCACGAGGCGACGGCAGCTTAGGAATCAGCAGATTCAGGAAGATTGAGAGTTTTTCCCATTCCACGTTTCCATAAGGTAGAATGGCTCCAAGGAAGCCGTATGTACGCACAAAGGACTTTGCAGCGCTCTTGAATTTAATCTGATCGTCTATTTCGAGCTGCTTATATACCGCCGTACAAGCATCCAGTGTTGGATCGAGGCGATCTCGCTCTGCACCGTTCAGGAACAGGTCAACAAGCCTCTCCACATCGTCGTTGCTGTAGACCTGATAGTCTTCCATGACGGTGATTAAGTCATACAGCTTGTTCGGGTCGGTTTCTCCGGAGAGAATTGTGGTCCGGTAATACTTTGAGAAGGACTCCTCAATCACAGATGTCTTATTGGCAAAGTCCAGCACAAAGGTGTCATCCTTGCCGGGATAAGCACGATTCAGGCGAGACAGCGTTTGCACGGCACCGATGTCGTAGAGAGGCTTGTCCACATACATCGTGTGAAGCAGCGGCTCGTCGAATCCGGTCTGGAACATGTCCGCAACAATGAGAATGCGGTACGGGTCCTTCTTGAAGGTCTTTGGAATCAGCGCATCAGAGAAGCCGTTCATGGCAGCTGACGTAAGTGCCGGTTCCTGACCTTTGTATTTGTGCTCACCTGAGAAAGCGACGATGGCCTTGTACGGGCTCCGTCTGTCTGCGAGGCACTTGCTGATAGCGTAGTAATACTCAATGCAACGAGGAATGCTGGCTGTAACGACCATAGCACGAGCCTGACCACCGATCTTTTTCTTGGCAATAACCTGCTCGTGGAAGTGATCAACCATCATAGCTGCTTTCTTTGCAATTGTGACCTCGTTGCTTTCAACAAAGGAGCGCAGCTTCTTCTGAGCTCTTTTCTTGTCGAACATGGGATCGTCATCAACAGTTTTCATTAGCTTATAGTAGCTGTCGATAGGCGTATAATACTTCAGCACATCCAGAATGAAGCCCTCCTGAATGGCCTGTTTCATGGTATAAACATGGAACGGACGATGCTTTATCTCGCCATCCTCTTCATAAGCAACACCGAAGGTTTCCTCGGTCTTGTTCTTCGGAGTGGCGGTGAAAGCGAAGTAGCTGGCCGTTGTCAGGAGTTTGCGGCCTTCCATCATGGCATTGATCTTATCCTCATTGTCCATGTCATCTTCAGAGGCGAGGCCGGAAAGGGCCAAGTTCATCTGGGCCGAGTTACGACCGCTCTGGCCGGAATGCGCCTCGTCGATGATGACAGCAAACTTATTGGACTTATGCTCCTGTCCGATTTCAGTAACGATATACGGGAACTTCTCGACAGTCGTCACAATGATGCGTTTTCCGTCCTGAATGGCTTTTCGGAGATCGCCCGAATGTTCTGCCCACACCACAGTGTTCTTCACCTGCATAAACTGCTTGATGGTGTTGCGGATCTGCTTATCGAGGATACGGCGGTCCGTTACAACAAGGACGGAGTCAATCAGCGGACGGCCATTCTGTTCAATGCCGATCAGCTGATGAGCCAGCCATGCGATGGAGTTGGATTTGCCGCTTCCTGCGCTATGCTGAATCAAGTAACGCTTACCGACACCGTTGGCACGAACATCTGCCAGCAGCTTTTCAACCGCATCCAACTGATGATAGCGAGGGAATATCTGTTTGACAGACTTCTTCTTGGTATCCTCGTCAACTTCCTCAACAACCTGTGCGTAGTTTTCTATAATGCGTGAGAGCTTTGCCTTGGTGAGAATATCCTTCCACAAGTAATCTGTCATCAGGCCGTCCGGATTCGGAGGATTCCCGGCACCGTCGTTGTAGCCCTTATTGAACGGCAGGAACCAGCTGTCCTTACCGGCCAGCTTCGTGCAGAACTTGATTGTTGCATCATCCACAGCAAAATGGACCATGCAGCGTTTGAAAGAGAACAGAATGTCACGGGGATCACGGTCGTCTTTATACTGTTGGACAGCGTATTCCGTATTCTGCTTTGTGAGCTGGTTCTTCAGCTCCATCGTAATAACCGGAAGTCCGTTGATGAAAATGCAGAGATCCAAAGCCAGCTTCCCGGCGTCCTGTGAGTAGCGGAGCTGCCGGGTCACGCTGAAGATGTTCTTCTCGTACATTTCTTTCTGCTTCTGGTTATTCTCGGTCGGCGTGAGATAGAACATAATCAGGTCTGCCGGATAAACCTTGATGCCATTTCGTAGAACATCGATTATGCCACGCTTGGCCAGCTCTCCCTGCAAACGGTTCAGAAACTGACGCTTCTTAATGTCAGACTTGAACACGCCCAGCTTATCCATCTCATCCGGCTGCGTTTCAGACAGGAAGCGGAAAAGGCGTGTCTCGTCCAGAGCATACTCCTTGCTATAGTCGTCGTTGGTGCCTTGCTCATAGCCGTTCTGCTCAACAAGCCACTTAACGATTAAGGCTTCCAGTCCTTCTTCTCTGGTGTTGGTAAAAGCCATAATCACCCCTCCTGTTCTTCGGTATCGTCCGAATCGTCATCGCTATCCGAATCAGCGTCGGCGTCCTCATCCACAAACTCATACTCCGGGATTTCGACATCACGAACATCGATTTTGCCGGTTACCACATCAGCGATGAGTTTTGTTTTATACTCTTCGAGTGTTTCAACCTCTTTGGTGAGATACAGAATTGCATTCTGCATCTTTATAACTGTTTCCTTTAGGTAAGCGACTATTCTCTCTTGTTCCTCTTTCGGTGGAATAGGCACTATTACTCTTTTCAGAGATGACCAGTATATGTTACGTTGAATTGAGCCAACACCGCGCGATATAACAAGATATTGATCGACCATGCCTCTTGAGCGTAACAAATAATTAGCATATTCACGGTTAAGAGTGTCGTCCATTTGCAGCACAATATATGCAGGGCTGACAATTCCAGTATCAAAGGAAACTCCAACGGACCCTCGCCACGCTTGCTGATTATTTAATACGAAATCACCCGGATCAACTCGCTGATATTTTGAAAGATCTTTACTTGTAGCATTTGTTCTCTTTTCGTCTTTCTGCGCAAATGGGATTACACCTTCATCTAAATAAACTGATAGCAGCTGTAGTTCAGTGCAATCACATATAGATTTTTCCTTAGCCATCGACACCAATGGAGCTGTTTTCCAGTGTTCAGGAATATCTCCGAGCAATTTAGTTCCACTGAATTTCATCGGAGCATTCGGTTCAATTCCACGGGTAACAGCACTACTAACCATAGAACGTTTCATTGCATCAACGGCCTTTATCTCTCTCCGCTTCGTGTTGATCAGACGATTGACCATTGAAATCTTCCAATCTAAGAACCGCACAATTTGATCCTGCTCAGTGCGAGGAGGAACGGGGATTTTTGTTGACTGGAATGTGTTGACGTTGATTGTTTTTCGCAGCCCAGTATAAAGCGGCTTTAGCAGCTTTCCATTGTCCAATGCCAGATAATAGTAGAGAATATACCGGGGATTTATATTACTAACATTCATAATGGTATATGCACCTGTTAGCATTCCATCAAAATTAGACAACCCAACTGTCCTCGGTGTTTCATCTACATCAAACAGGCAGAAAGCCATATAACCCTTTTTTACGACTTTATATTTCCCAAAATCAGAGGGGAATTTTCCACCTGCATCCATATCTCTCGGAATGATCCCGTTAAGAGTCAAAGAAAGCAATGTATATTCAGATGAATGCTCACCGACCTCTTCTTTCATTTCAGTGAATACATTTTTATTCCTTCTGATTTCCCAATGCGCTGGAATGGCTTTTAGCCAAGGAAGATTCATTGCTTTATATTCGCTATAAGCCTTCATGAAATTCCCTCCATTATCTCCGCCAGAACACCATCAGCCTCTTTCTCCAGTTCGCTGAGCGAAGCCAGAATATCATTCATTTCACGAAGCTCTACAGGCTTGTAAAAAAACTTGGTAAAGCTAATTTCATAGCCAATCTGCGTTTTTTTCGTGTCTATAAACGCATCGGGAGAATAAGGCAACACCTCGTTCTGCATAAAAGCCTCAATGCCACCTTCGTATGTGAATGGCACATTTTCTGTATCTCGCAGATCTACGTCAGCCTCGCCTTCGATAGGCTGTGCAGTCGGGTCCTTCTCCGTAATATAAGGACGAATCTTCTTGAGGACACCCGCCTTGAGCCTTGTTGCTTTGGCAAACGCCTCCCAATCGTCCGTCGGTGTACCTGCGGGAACAGACGCAAGGGCCGTCTTGACTGATGCAAGTTCATCAGCTTTCTTAAACAAATCAGCGGGAATCTCTCTATCTGGATAAACATGCAAACGCAGCGGTCTCTCAACGGTGATCGTCCAATAGGCAAACTCTTTATTGTCGAACACCATACTGATGTCGCTTTCTTCCATTTCGAGGAAGATTCTGACGATTTCTTTACGGATCTCCGGAGTGAACTCACAGTTCTTCTTACCCATATTCTTGCGGAGCGGAGACTTCAAACCCGTGGCATCAATCAACTGAATCTTACCTTTACGACGAGCTTCCTTCTTATTGGAGAGAATCCAGATAAATGTGCCAATACCTGTGTTGTAGAACATATTTTCCGGTACGGCAATAATTGCCTCGACCAGATCATTTTCAATCATATAGCGACGGGCATTGCTTTCACCGCTTCCGGCATCGCCCGTGAAGATGGATGAGCCGTTATGTACCTCGGCAATGCGGCTACCGAGTGGAGAGTCCTTCTTCATCTTGGAGATGTTGTTCAGAAGGAAAAGAAGCTGGCCGTCACTGGTGCGAGGAATCATAGCCATTTCCTCGCCGCCTTCAAGATATGTATTGAAGCGGGTGTCAAGGATATCCTTTTTGCCGCCCATCTTCTCGGCGTCAGTTTTCCAACTCTTGCCGTAAGGAGGATTGGAAAGCATAAAGTCGAACTGGCGGGAGGAATGCTGATCGAGCGAAAGCGTGGAGCCAAAACCGATGTGCTCTGCCTGATCACCGTCGCCCTTCAGGAGCATGTCGGCAGTGCAAATCGCATAGGTTTCCGGATTGATTTCCTGCCCGAAGAGATGGATGGATACATCCTTGCCACGTCTACGGGCCAGCGTAAGCAAACGCTCCTGTGCAACAGTGAGCATACCGCCGGTTCCGCAGGCTCCGTCGTAGCAGGAATATGTAGCATCTTGAATCTTATCGGCCACAGGCATGAAAACGAGATCAGCCATGAGCTCAACAACGTCACGAGGAGTCCAGTGTTCACCAGCTTCCTCATTGTTTTCTTCGTTGAAACGTCGGATCAGCTCCTCGAAGATGGTACCCATGCCGTGGTTATCCAGACCCGGATGGCGCATGATGGTTTTGGCCTCATCCTTCCACACCGGATTCGGGCTCAGGTTAATGTCGGAGGACACAAATTTCTCAATGACGGCACCGAGGATATCAGCATCCACCATCGTGTCGATCTGATTGCGAAATTTGAACTTATCCAGAATGACCTGCACATTCGGTGAGAAGCCGTCCAAATAAGCGATGAAGTCTGCCTTTAGGGTCTGCTTCTTTGCACGGCTGGTAAGGTCACGCAGACGGAAAGGCGATGCATTACAAAACGCCTGTCCTGCAGCATTGCAGAGGGCTGGCCACTGATTATCAATCTTTGCGGCATCAAGCCGTTTTTTCATTTCGAGGACAGCATCCTTGCTGTCCTCCAGCAAAGCATCCAGACGACGGATAACCGTCATAGGGAGAATAACATCACGATATTTACCACGGACATAAACGTCACGAAGGCAGTCATCCGCAATCCCCCAGATAAAGCTAACTATTGAATTATGCACCTGATTGTCCATACAGTTTTTCCTCTCTCGACTCTAAATTCGGCATTAAGCCATTATGATCGTACCAAATGTGCTGTCCTAAAAAACGGACTTATTCAGTCTTGTCTTCCTTATCATCAACTTTGTCGTCAGCGGCACCGCCGGAACGAATCCAATCGTCCACCTCTGACAGCTTGAATTTCCACAGCTTACCCACTTTATAGGCTGGCATATTTCTTTTAGCGATCCACTGCAAAATGGTTTCTCTGCCAACGCCAAGGTATGCTTGGACTTCTTTCAATGTTGACCATTTTTCAATGTTCTCGTTACCCAATTTAGTTACCTCCAGATCTCTTAAATGTCTTGTTCTCAACTACAATCGTTACATTGAATGGGCTTGAATAGTTCGGGTAGCACTCTTTATTGTTTTTATCAACCATAACCCATTGACTTTCAAAAGTATCCTCGTTGCCACGGGCATCGAAATCAACCGACACAACAGCTCGTCCATTTGGAGCCGTATCCGGTATGTCAATTGACAGCTGTAAGGCACAAGGAGTGATAGAATCCTCATTTATACAGATAAGCCTTCGGCCCGTCCATGCGACCTTGCCGGAGTTAAGCAATTTCCATGTGTGGGTGAAGTGCTCGTAAAAATCAACCACATGTCGCCGGTCGGCAGGTGCCGTTTCAATCCAGAAAGCATCTCCATCATAGAGCGGCTTATGGAATGACGGCTCGTCCGTTTCCGGCTGCGACAAATACTGCTGATAGTTCGTCGCTATGATGTCGGCATCAGAATCAGGCTCGTGTATGATTATCTGAAGCTGGTCTGCGAGGGCTCTTACCAAAGCTGAAATACTGATATCTGCGTCCGTTGGGATCGTGAAGTAGTTCATCACGGTTCTGACGGACGCTTTTTTTATGTTCTCCGACAGGTACTTCGCAAGGCCGGTCGTGTTTATCGGATCTGGGAAAGAGTCCCTATGCTTCTTCGACAAGGGCTTACCGCCGTTGAATAGTTTGGCCCCGTAGTTTGATGCGCTGTAGGTACTTTTCTTTGCGAAAGTATAACTGCTTCCCGCAGCCTTAAAGACCTCCACGACGAAGGAGTCCTGATTTGCCACTCCTTCGACGGAGCCATATATTCCTTTGCAAAAATGAGCGAAATCTATGCAAATCACCCCTTTCAGAAAAAGTCCTATCAAAAGTCCTGAAAGTCCTTTTTTCACGGTCCTTGCGCTCATAGGAAGTCCTTTTTCATCTCGGTATCTTATTAGTGGATGGCAGAGATGCGAGAGCCTGATCCGTCGGACCGTGGACCATGATATTTAATTATATCACACTCAAGCCCAAAAATCAATAGCTTTGGGTGATAACAGGCACAAACCGACACAAACTCACTTTTAAACAATCGCCATTCACAGAAGCTACCTCTCAGCTCGTTCACCGGCCATGAACGATCCTGAGCTGAGTGGTCGGCAACATCAACAGCCTACTATCCGGATTAGGAAGCTGAACCTGACAAGGAGGGACAAGCAGTGACAAAAAGTGAACGTAACAACTGGATCGTGAACATTGAAAACACCGCTGCTGCCATCGAGTCTCAGTTGGGCTCAGCAGTAGTTGAATCTGTTTTCAAACGCTATGGCGCACACGGCACTTGGGACCTCAGCCCAAGTGACCTGCCTGAAGTTTTCAGCGAACTGTACGCCATTGAAGTGGATCTCGACTAAAAAACCGTCCTGAGCAAGACGGAAAACTGCTCACCGTCAGGGACTGCACCGACTGATCACCGGTGGCTCAACGGTGCTTGGCGGCACAAGTAAATATCATCAGCTGCCTTTTGAGCGGGAAGCTGCAGACCGGAACGGAGAAATCTCCGTTGGGACTGTGGTTGGATTTCTATACCCATTTTGCAGCTGACCATGAAGGTTTCCTCCGTTCCAAGCAAATCGAACGGAGGAAATTTTCATGCAAAACAACGACAAGAAGTACTTTATCCCGGTCGACGGGACCCCTATCGAGGTCAGCGAGGAAGTTTACAGAGCATACTACCAGCCCATCTGGAACACCCGCTATCATGCCCAGAAGAACGGCGAGTGCCGCTGCGCCAAGGCCCAGCTTTGGAAATGCGACGGTGTTTGCCCCGGCTGCCCGTTCTACGCTGCCGGTAAGAAGGTTTCCATCGATACGCCTATCGGCGGCGAGGAAGACGAGCTTACCCTTGGCGACACGCTGGCCGACGACGCACCGTCTGCGGAGTCCATCCTTATGGACAAGGAACTGCTCGACGCTCTATACGACGAGCTTAACCGCCTTGACCCGGACGGCAGACGCATCTGCGAGCTTATCATGCAGGGCAAGACGGAGCGTGAAATCGCTGCCGACATGGGCAAACGCCAGTCGACCATCAACTACCAGAAGAATAAGGTGTTCTCCATTCTGCGTGAAGCCCTGAAGGATTTCATCTAATACCCAGCAAAGGCCGCCGTGGAAGCAATTCTGCGGCGGTCAAAATTTTTTTAGATTTTTTCGTTCAAAACACCGGTTTCCCTCCAGTGGGTACTGAGGACAGCAAAACAACACAGGTCCTCAGAAAGGAGGAACCGCCAATGAGTGAGTCCAGACCCAACAAGGCCGTCACCGATGAAGAGCTCATCGGAGTGCTTACGGCAATCAGCGTAGTGTCAAGACGTCTGGCGAGGAAGCTGATCCAGCTGAACCAGACATGCCAATCTCAGGAAGGAGGAAAACGTGATGAGCAAAATGAGCGAAATGGAAGCGACCATCAGGGAGTTGCGGGATATTGCATCTTCTATTAACGACATCGCCAACTGGCTGACCGGCGCATTCAGCGGCAGCGAGGAAGCGGCCCCTGATCCGGAACCAGAAAAAGCACTCACCCTCGAAGAGGTCAGAGCGATTCTGGCAGAAAAGTCCCGTGATGGCTTCACCGCTCAGATCCGTGACCTTCTCCTGAAGTACGGTGCCAAGAAGCTCTCCGAGGTTGACCCGGCAAGCTACAAGGCTCTGGTAGCGGATGCGGAGGTGCTCGGCAATGGCTAACCACGCACTTCTCTCTGCATCGTCCTCGCACAGGTGGCTCAACTGCCCACCTTCGGCAAGGCTCTGTGAAGGCTACGACGACAAAGGCAGCGATTTCGCAGCCGAAGGTACCGACGCCCACGCTCTTTGTGAGTTCAAGCTCCGGACGGCACTCGGTCTGGAAGCAAAAGACCCGACCGAAGACCTCACTTGGTACAACTCCGAAATGGAGGAATGCGCCAACGGCTATGTGGCCTTCGTGATGGAACTGGTTGAAGAAGCCAAGAAGACCTGCCCGGACCCCGTGGTCCTGATCGAACAGCGGCTCGACTACTCCAAGTATGTCGAGGAGGGCTTCGGCACCGGCGACTGCGTCATTATCGCAGACGGGACGCTCCACATCGTGGACTACAAGCACGGCAGAGGCGTTCTGGTCGAGGCTGACGACAACCCGCAGATGAAGCTGTATGCCCTCGGTGCGCTGGAACTGTTCGACTGCATCTACGACATCGACACCGTCAGCATGACCATCTACCAGCCCAGACGCTCCAACGTCAGCACTTTCACCATTCCGAAGGAGGAACTCTACGAGTGGGCCGATCAGGTTCTGGCCCCTACCGCAGAGCTTGCCTTCAACGGGGACGGCGAATACCACTGCGGCGAATGGTGCCAGTTCTGCAAGGCAAAAGCCGACTGCCGTGAAAGAGCCAACGCCAACATGGAGCTTGCCAAGTTCGAGTTCAGGCAGCCGCCTCTGCTCACAGATGAAGAAGTCGAAGAAATCCTCGGTCGCATTGACGAGCTGATCGCTTGGGCATCTGACATCAAGGACTATGCGCTTCAGGCAGCCATCAGCGGTAAACAGTGGTCCGGCTACAAACTGGTCGAGGGCCGCTCCAACCGCAAGTACACAGACGAGAATGCCGTCATCGCAGCCGTAACAGCTGCCGGATACGACCCCTACGAACACAAGATTCTCGGCGTCACCGCCATGACCGCACTTCTCGGAAAGAAACAGTTCAACGACATCCTTGGAGGCCTGATCACCAAGCCTCAAGGAAAACCCACGCTGGTGCCGGACAGCGATAAGAGACCGGCAATGACAACCATTATCGATGATTTCAAGGAGGACAACTAATATGTCAAATTCTACTAAACTCGCAAACCCCATGAAGGTTATCACTGGCAAGGACACCCGTTGGTCCTATGCCAATGTCTGGGAGGCCAAGTCCATCAACGGCGGCACCCCGAAGTTCAGCGTCAGCCTCATTATTCCGAAGACTGACACCGTGACCGTTCAGAAGATCAAGGCGGCGATTCAGGCGGCCTACGAGGAAGGTCAGGCCAAGCTCAAGGGCAACGGTCGCACCGTACCGCCTCTCACCGCTATCAAGACGCCTCTCCGTGACGGCGACACCGAGCGTCCGGACGATCCGGCTTACGCTGGCAGCTACTTCATCAACGCCAACTCTGCTACGGCCCCCGGCATCGTGGACGCTGACTGCAATCCGATCCTGACCCGCTCCGAGGTCTACTCCGGCGTATACGGTCGTGCCAGCATCAACTTCTATGCTTTCAACTCCAACGGTAACAAGGGCATCGCCTGTGGGCTGAACAACCTGCAGAAGATCCGTGACGGAGAACCCCTCGGCGGCAAGTCCAGCGCAGCATCTGACTTCTCCACCGATGCGGATGAAGATTTCCTGTCTTAAGGAGGTACGCACCATGAACGCTACTACGATTCTTTGCATCCTGCTTCTGTCCCTCTATCTGGTTCTGGCCGTGTTTTGGATCGTCAGGTCCATCATCGACACCATCGACGACCGCAAGCGTGAAAAGCGTAATGCTGCTCTTGAGGCTGAGCGTGAAGCGCGTAACGCCAAATGGGAAGCCGAGCGTCAGCATCTTGAACGAGAACGTGCCATTCGTGAAGTCGAGTACCACGAAGCCCGAATGAAGGAACTCGAACAGAAGTAATCTCCGGCCTACGGGTGGTGGGAGCAATCCTGCCACCCTTTCAGGCTACGGAAAGGACCGATGTATATGAAAACACTCAGTATTGATATTGAAACCTACAGCAGTGTGGACCTTGCCAAGTGTGGCGTCTACAAATATACCGAGGCGACAGATTTCGACATTCTTCTCTTCGGATATTCCGCAGACGGCAACCCCGTGCAAGTGGTCGATCTTGCCTCTGGTGAGACAATCCCGCCAGAGGTCATCGCTGCGTTGACAAACGATGATGTGACGAAGTGGGCCTTTAACGCACAGTTTGAGAGGATATGCCTTTCCCGCTGGCTACGGGATCATGGCGTTTTTGATAATGCCTACTACAGCATCCCGGAAGACACCGTCGGCAACTACCTCGATCCAGCCTCATGGAAATGCACCATGATCTGGTCCGCTTACATGGGCTTGCCACTGTCGCTGGAAGGTGTCGGTGCCGTTCTGGGCCTCGGAAAGCAGAAATTGACCGAAGGCAAAGAGCTCATCAAGTATTTCTGCCAGCCCTGTGCGCCGACAAAGGCCAATGGTGGTCGAACCCGCAACCTGCCGGAAAACGCTCCGGACAAGTGGGCTGCCTTCAAACGGTACAACATCCGTGATGTCGAGGTCGAGATGTCCATTCAGGAAAAGCTCGCCAAGTTTCCGGTGCCGGAAATGGTCTGGGAGCAGTATCACCTCGATCAGGAAATTAACGACAGAGGTGTCGCCCTCGATATGGAGCTGGTGCATCAAGCCATAGCTATGGACACCCGCTCCCGTGCGGATCTCACCGCTGCCATGAAGAAACTGACCGCCTTGGATAACCCCAACTCCGTGCAGCAGATGAAGCAGTGGCTTTCGGACAACGGGCTGGAGGTCGATTCTCTCGGTAAGAAGGAAGTCGCTGAAATGCTCAAAACCGCTCCGGCAGAGCTCCAGAAGGTTCTCCTTCTCCGGCAGCAGCTGGCCAAATCGTCCGTCAAGAAGTATCAGGCAATGGAAAAGGCAGTCTGCGCCGATGGTCGTGCTCGTGGAATGTTTCAGTTCTATGGTGCCAACAGGACCGGTCGTTGGGCCGGACGCATTATCCAGATGCAGAACCTGCCCCAGAACCATCTTCCGGATCTGGCAGAGGCTCGTGGGCTTGTCCGTTGCGGCGACTTTGAAGGCGTGGAGCTTCTCTACGAAGATGTGCCGGATACGCTCTCTCAACTGATCCGCACCGCCTTTGTGCCGAAGCCGGGATACAAGTTCATCGTCTCCGACTTCTCGGCAATCGAGGCCAGAGTGCTGGCGTGGTTTGCCGGTGAAATCTGGCGTCAGGAGGTCTTTGAAAAAGGCGGCGACATCTACTGCGCTTCCGCATCGCAGATGTTCAAGGTTCCTGTTGAAAAGCACGGCGTGAACGGCCACCTGCGGCAAAAAGGCAAAATCGCTGAACTCGCCCTCGGCTATGGCGGCTCTATCGGAGCTCTCAAAGCGATGGGAGCCTTGGAGATGGGCCTTTCGGAAGACGAACTTCAGCCGCTGGTCACTGCTTGGCGTAACTCGAACCAGAACATTGTGAGGTTCTGGTGGGATATCGACCGGGCAGCTATGAATGCCGTGAAGTATCACATGGACGGCGAGGTCTGCGGCATCAAGTTCTGCTACCAGAGTGGGATGCTCTTCATTACGCTCCCGTCCGGCAGACGCCTCTCCTACGTGAAGCCCAAGCTCGGTACAAATCAGTTCGGCGGCGAGTGCATCACTTACGAGGGCATCGGCGGCACAAAGAAATGGGAGCGGCTGGAGACCTACGGGCCGAAGCTCGTGGAGAACATCGTCCAAGCTACCTCTCGTGACATTCTCTGCTACGCAATGCGGACCTTGTCGCACTGCTTCATTACTATGCACATTCACGACGAGCTGGTTATCGAAGCCAGCCCCGGCGTCGACCTGAAGGTCCTCTGTGAGCAGATGGGCAGGACCCCGCCGTGGGCAAACGGGCTCAAGCTCCGTGCCGATGGCTACGAGACCATGTTTTATAAAAAAGACTGATTTTGATTCGTTCAAATACCACTAAACCCTCCAGTGGGTAGTGAGAACTTTAGATTGGAGGTGCCTATCATGGCCGAATACAAAAACGCAGAAGGCTATGCCGATCCCACAGCATTCGGAGCCTTCTGTGCCATTGAAAAAGAAGAAAAAGCTCTCCGGGCATTCAGGCCCATCGTGTATATCTGCAGTCCGTATGCCGGAGATGTCGAAGGCAACACCGCTGCCGCCAGACGCTACAGCCGTTTTGCGGTAGAGGCCGGATACATTCCTATCGCACCGCACCTGCTGTTTCCGCAGTTCCTTGACGACAACAAACCCAAGGAGCGTGAGCTGGGTCTGTTTTTCGGGAATGCCATCCTGAGTAAATGCGCCGAGATGTGGGTCTTCGGTGACCGAATTTCCGAGGGCATGGAGGCCGAGATCAAGAGAGCAACTTGGAAGGGACATCGAATCCGCTACTTCCGCGAGACCTGCGAGGAGGTTACAAGATGAAATTCACTTTATACCGCTCCAACTGTCTGGAGGTGCCTGAAAACTGTACCTACCCTCATAAGGTCGAGGTCACCGGGAAGGACAGCCTCATCGAAGCTGTAAAGCACGATTATGTTTGTGCCGAGTATCAGGGCAACTACCGCAGCAACGATAATTTCATCGGCTCCGACTGCTTGCCGGTCGATTGTGATAACGACCACAGCGACGATCCGGACGAATGGGTCTATCCCTCAGACGTTGCTACTGCTTTTCCCGGTGTTGCCTTTGCGGTTCATTACAGCCGCAATCACATGAAAGCCAAAGGTGGCAAGGCTGCAAGGCCGAAGTTCCACGTCTTCTTCGCCATTGACCGAGTTACCGAACCCGGCCAGTACAGCGAAATGAAAAAACTGGTCAACACCATCTTCCCGTACTTTGACACCAAGGCACTCGATGCTGCTCGGTTCTTCTTCGGGACAAAGGAGCCGGAGGTCGAGATCTTCGACGGCCCGATGACGCTTACTACCTTCCTTGCTGACGACGATTTTGACGCCAACATGGACTCCGGCAGCTATGGCGACATCGTCATTCCCGAAGGCAGCCGCAATGCCACCCTGTCCCATTATGCCGGACGCATCCTGAAACGGTTCGGAAATACCGATGAGGCACATAAGCACTTTGCGGAAGTGGCCGCTTGCTGCCAGCCGCCTTTGGAGCAGTCGGAGCTCGACAGTATCTGGCGCAGCGCACAGCGGTTCTATGGGAAGGTCGCTGCACAGGAAGGATACATTCCTCCGGAGCAATACAATCAGGACCTTCAGCTCAAGCCCTCCGACTATTCCGACGTCGGACAGGCCACGGTGCTGGCACGAGAATATGAAAACAAGCTCCGCTATTCGCCCTCGACCGACTACCTTGTTTACAACGGTCGGTTCTGGGAGGAGTCCAAGCCCAAGGCACAGGCTGTGGCGCAGGAACTCACCAGCCGCCAGCTTGAGGAGGCCGAAACCGAAATCAAAAAGGCCACCGATGAGATGATGAAAAACGGCGCATGGGAGCTGCTGGCATCGATGGGTCCGAAGAAAGCTGCTATGGCTTTCAGCTCGGAACAGGCTCGTTCCTTCCAAAAGTATGAGAACGCCACGACCTACCGCAACTATGCCATCAAGCGCAGAGATTCCAAATACATCACCGCTGCCCTAAAGGAAGCACACCCGATGGTTGAGATTGACCAGCGGCAGCTTGACGCAGACGAATTTCTGCTCAACACCCCGTCAGCAACTTACGACCTTCGTATTGGCCTTCCTTCTGCTCATGAGCACACTCCTGCGGATTTCATTACCAAGCAGACCACGGTTGACCCGTCCGATGATGGTATGGATATCTGGCAGGACGCTTTGGAGACCTTCTTCTGCGGTGACAACGAGCTCATCGATTATGTTCAAGAGATCGCTGGTCTTTCCGCTATCGGGAAGGTCTGTGTCGAGGGATTGATCATTGCCTACGGAGAAGGTCGTAACGGAAAATCTACCTTCTGGAATACGCTCTCCCGTGTGCTGGGCACCTATAGCGGCAACATGTCCGCAGATACTCTGACCGTCGGATGCAAGCGGAATGTAAAGCCGGAGCTGGCTGAAGCCAAAGGTAAACGGATAATCATTGCCGCCGAGCTGGAGGAAGGCATGCGCCTGAACACATCCAACGTCAAACAGCTCTGTTCAACGGACGAGATCTATGCGGAGAAAAAGTACAAGGACCCGTTCAGTTTCGTACCGAGCCACACCCTTGTGCTTTACACGAACCATCTGCCGAAGGTCGGTGCAATTGATGCCGGGACATGGCGTAGGCTGATTGTCATTCCGTTTAACGCCAAGATTGAAGGCTCCTCTGACATCAAGAACTATGCCGATTACCTTTTCAACAAAGCTGGCGGTGCAATCCTGAAATGGATCATGACCGGTGCCAAGCGTGTGATCGAAAAGGATTATCACATCGTTAAACCGGCTGTGGTGGATGCTGCGATTCAGAAGTACAAGGACAATAACGACTGGCTCTCGCAGTTCCTCGATGAATGTTGTGAGGTCGGATCAGGCCTGATCGCTAAATCCGGCGAGGTCTACAACGCATACCGCAGCTATTGCATGCAGGTGGGCGACTATATCCGCAGCACAACTGATTTCTATACTGCGCTGGAATGCGCCGGTTTTGAAAGGAAGAGAAACAAATCTGCACGGCTGATCTTAGGCCTGCAGCTTAAATCGGATTTCCTTGATTGAACCAACGGTGACGGTCTTTGACAGGCTTTACAGAAACTATTCTTAGAGCACTAAAAAACAGGACCTATGAAAAGTTACGGAAATACATGTCACAGGCCGTCACCACCCACTCTAATTCCTGATGGAGGAACATTATGCGAGAGAAAATCATAGAACAACACTTAGTCAAAGCCGTGAAAAACAGCGGCGGCATTGCACCGAAACTGGTGTGTCCCGGATTTGATGGGATGCCGGATCGACTGGTGCTGCTGCCCAGAGGCAAGATCGGATTCGTGGAGGTCAAGGCACCGGGTAAGGAACCGAGACCTTTGCAGGTAGCCAGACACGGATTACTGCGGCGGATGGGCTTCAAGGTATATGTCCTTGATGACCCTGAGCAGATTGGAGGGATACTTGATGAAATACGAACCGCATGAGTACCAGAGGTACGCAATCAACTATATCGAAGACCATCCTTTCGCTGCCGTGCTGCTGGACATGGGCCTTGGCAAAACGAGCATCACGCTGACCGCTATTGCGGACCTACTGTTCGACAGCTTCGAGGTTCACAAGGTGCTGGTCATCGCTCCGCTTCGAGTAGCCCGTGATACTTGGAGCGCAGAGCTTCAAAAGTGGGACCAGCTCCACCACCTGACCTACTCGGTGGTGGTCGGAAGCGAGCCTGAGCGAAAAGCGGCCCTGACGAAGAAAGCCGATATCTACATCATCAACCGTGAGAACGTCCAGTGGCTCATTGAGAAAAGCAAGCTCCCGTTTGACTACGACATGATCGTAGTGGACGAGCTTTCTTCCTTCAAAAACCACCAGTCAAAACGCTTCAAAGCCCTGATGCAGGTACGGCCCAGAATCAAGCGTGTCGTTGGGCTCACCGGCACTCCGGCCAGCAACGGACTGATGGATCTGTGGGCAGAGTTCAAGGTCATCGACATGGGAAAACGCCTCGGTCGGTTCATTACCTATTATCGGCAGGAGTATTTCGTGCCAGACGCCATGAACGGCCAGATCGTTTACAGCTACCGTCCGAAACCCGGTGCCGAACAAGCCATATACCGGAAAATCTCGGATATCACCATTTCGATGAAATCCACGGACCACCTGAAGATGCCGGAACTCATATCCAGCGAATACAAGGTTTATCTCAGTCCCGACGAGCAGGACGCCTACGACGAGATGAAAAAACAGTTCATTCTGGACCTGCCCGATGGCGAAATATCTGCTGCCAATGCTGCAGCCCTCTCCGGCAAGCTCTCTCAGATGGCCAATGGTGCCATTTACGACGATGCCGGGAATACGGTCCCCATTCACGAGCAGAAGCTGGACGCTCTGGAGGACATCATCGAGTCGGCAAACAGTAAGCCTCTTCTGGTGGCCTATTGGTACCAGCATGATCTGGAGAGGATCATGAAACGGCTTCATGATCGGCATATCCCATTTTCCAAGCTGGACAAAGCCGACAGTATCCGTAGATGGAACAACGGCGAAATCCCGGTAGCCCTGATCCACCCAGCTTCTGCTGGACACGGCCTCAATCTCCAGACTGGCGGCAACACCATCGTCTGGTTCGGCCTCACATGGTCCTTGGAGCTCTATTCCCAGACCATAGCAAGGCTCTGGCGGCAAGGTCAGACTGCCGAAACTGTGGTCGTTCAGCATATCGTGACGGACGGCACTATTGATGAGCAGATTCTCCGGGCACTTAAGGCCAAAGACAAAACGCAGTCGGCTCTGATCGCTGCGGTCAAGGCAAATCTGAAAATCTAACGACAAAAATCGACAATCTTCGCCAATCCGAGTGAACACAAATTCGGAGGTGCGACTTTGAACCCATATGAAGATTTGGCAAACGCCATCATTCTGCAAGCGGTCAAGGATTACCGGCTGACCGACGACGAGCGGGAGCTTCAGGAAATCGAGCGTTTCTTCCGCTCCGGCTGGTTCGGTGTCCTGTCAAAAGTCGATCCGGAATTCCTCATTAAAGAGCTACGGAAGGAGAAGCGAAATGACCGCTAAAGAATATCTGTCACAGGCCCGGACGCTGGATATGCGGATTAAATCCAAGCTCCAGCAGATCGAGTCTTTAAATGAACTGGCCACATCCTGCACCGTCGTTTACAGCGATATGCCCAGAAACCCGAATCGTGGAGGCTCCAAAATAGAACGGGCCGTTTTGAAGATTATCGAGGTTGAGGAAAGCCTGAAACACGACGTCGAGGATCTGGTGGAGCTAAAAAAGGAAATCATGGCCACAATACAGGCCGTTTCGGATGTTGAACTGCAAACCCTGCTGGAGAAGCGGTATCTGTGCTTCCTCTCGTGGGAGAAGATTGCGGTTGAGATGCATTACAGCATCCAGCACATTTACCGGATGCACGATACGGCACTTTCCTGTGTGGCCGCCATCATGAGAGTAAATGAGAGAGATTGAGAGTCGCCTCTTATGATAGTATTATGATGGACAGAGTAAAACATACGAAAGCCTTGTGGGAGCACCCCTCCCGCAGGGCTTTTGTTATGCCCGGAAAGCGAGGTGATTATGTGCCAAGGAGTCCAAAGAAGCCCTGTGCTTACCCCGGCTGTCCAAGGCTTACTGATAGACGCTTCTGCCCGGAGCACGAGAAGCTGGACCGGGATCGGTACAACAAGTACGAGCGTAGCCCGGATGTCAACCGCAAATACGGCAGGGCTTGGAAGCGTATCCGTGACAGGTATGCAGCGGCCCACCCTTTGTGTGAGCAGTGCCTCAAGGAAGGTCGGTTAACACCGGTCGAAGAAGTTCATCATATTCTTCCTATTTCCCAAGGCGGTACCCACGATGCCAGCAACCTGATGAGCCTGTGCCAGTCGTGCCACACGAAGATCCATCACGAGCTCGGTGACCGATGACCGAGGGGCGGGTCAAATCTCTACGACCCTTCTACCCGGACAGCGGCGTGGGGTCACGAACGCAAAAATCAGAAATCAAACGGGGTATTAACCCCCAGCCCGGAAAGCGAGGTGAAATGTGTGGCAAAAGACGGAACTATGAGAGGCGGTCAGCGTGTCGGTGCCGGGAGAAAGTCCAAGGCTCTGACCGATAAAATCGCTAACGGCAGGTTGAACAGTGCGATGGTGCTCCCGGAACCGGCAGAAATCGAAGGAGCGGATGTTCCTCCGGTCAAAGAATACTTGAAAGCCGCTCAGAAGAACGGCAAAGACCTGTGTGCCGAAGAGGTATACCGGGATACTTGGAACTGGCTCAAGGCTCGTGGCTGTGAAATGTTAGTAAACAACCAGCTGATTGAGCAGTACGCCATGTCAGTCTCCCGATGGATTCAGTGCGAGGAAGCGATCTCCGAGTTCGGCTTTCTGGCCAAGCATCCCACCACCGGCAATGCCATCGCTTCACCGTATGTGGCGATGAGCCAGACCTATATGAAGCAGGTCAATCAGGTCTGGTATCAGATTTACCAGATCGTGAAAGAAAACTGTGCCGTGGAGTACGGCGGCAGAAATCCACAAGATGATTTGATGGAGCGGCTGCTCACCGCTCGGAAAGGAAACTGATATGTTTGAAAAAGTAACCCCGGCGCATCCCGACAAGGTGGCCGACCGCATCGCCGGTGCTCTTGTCGACCTTGCGTATCAAAAAGAGAATAATCCGAAGATCGCCGTCGAGGTTCTGATCGGCCACGGCATCTGCCATATTATCACCGAAACCTCGGTGGCCCTCTCTCCTGATGAGGTGGCGGCGGCTGTTTCCCGTATTGCCGGGAACTTGCTGGTGGACTACCGTGAGGTTTCGCAGGACGAGCATCTGGCCGACAACCAGATCGACGGTATCCATTGCGGCGACAACGGCATCTTCAAAGGCGTCCCCGTGACCGACGAGCAGAAAGAGCTCACCACCATCGCCAAGCAGCTCTATGAAACCTATGGCAGCGACGGCAAATACATTCTGGACGGCGACCGCCTGATCCTCTGCCAGAGCAACGCCCAGACTGGCCATCTGCGAGAGGTCTTTCCGGATGCCGAGATCAATCCGCTCGGTGATTGGACCGGCGGTACGGATGTTGACTCCGGTGCCACCAACAGGAAGCTCGGCTCCGACATGGGCGACTCCGTGACCGGCGGTGGTCTGCACGGCAAGGACCTCTCCAAAGCCGACGTCAGCGTCAATATCTACGCATGGCTCAAGGCACAGGAAACCGGTGCGCCGGTCGAGCTTGTCGGCGCCATCGGTGATGATGCCGTGGACGGTATTCCATACGAGAGAATCGTGGAAACAGCGAGGACCTTCATCGACCGCATCGGTGGTTTCGAGAAGTTCGCTGAGTGGGGCCTGATATGCTGATTGAGAAAAAAAAAACGGCGGAGCTGCTTCCTGCCGAATACAATCCTCGCAAGGACCTCAAGCCCGGTGACGAGGAATATGAAAAACTAAAACGCTCCATAGAGGAGTTCGGATATGTCGAGCCGGTCATCTGGAACAAGGCGACTGGTCGTGTTGTCGGTGGGCACCAGAGGCTCAAGGTTCTCATCGACCTTGGCGTCACCGAGGTTGACTGCGTGGTCGTGGAAATGGACGATGCCAAGGAAAAGGCTCTCAACATCGCTCTGAACAAGATCAGCGGCGATTGGGACAAGGACAAGCTGGCACTGCTCATCTCTGACCTGCAGGGCGAGGACTTCGATGTTTCCCTTACCGGTTTTGACCCTGCCGAGATCGATGACCTTTTCAAGGCCAGCCTGAAGGACGGCATCCACGACGATGATTTTGATGTGGACGAGGAGCTGAAGAAGCCCACATTCACCAAGGCCGGTGACATCTGGACGCTCGGTCGGCATCGTCTGGTCTGCGGCGATTCCACGAAAAAGGAAACCTACGACACCCTGATGGGCGACGTCAAGGCCAACCTCGTGATCACGGACCCGCCGTACAACGTGAACTACGAAGGTTCTGCCGGGAGGATCAAGAACGACAACATGGCAAACGACGCCTTCTATCAGTTCCTGCTCGACGCCTTTACCAATATGGAAGCCGTCATGACCGGCGATGCTTCCATCTATGTGTTCCATGCGGACACCGAAGGGCTGAACTTCCGCAGGGCTTTTGCCGATGCCGGTTTCTACCTCTCCGGCTGCTGCATCTGGAAAAAGCAGTCTCTGGTGCTCGGACGCTCTCCGTACCAGTGGCAGCACGAGCCGGTGCTTTATGGCTGGAAGAAAAACGGAAAGCACCAGTGGTACACGGGCCGCAAGGAAACCACCATCTGGGAGTTCGACAAGCCCAAGAAGAACGGCGATCACCCGACCATGAAGCCGATTGCGCTTTTGGCATATCCGATCATGAACTCATCCATGAGCAACGCTGTGGTGCTGGACCCCTTCGGCGGTTCCGGAAGCACCCTGATTGCCTGTGAGCAGTCGGATCGCATCTGCTATACGGTGGAGCTGGACGAGAAGTTCTGCGACGTCATTGTGAAGCGATACATCGAACAGGTCGGCTCCTCGGATGGTGTGACGGTGCAGCGTGACTGCGTGACTTTCCGCTTCGACGAAGTAGCTAATGTAGACAATTGAGGCTCCTGTTTTTCTACGATAATCGGTACATATATTTCGCTGAAATGACTTGCTATTCTGTGGCTTCAGAGTGATATATACAGTACCAAAAAACAAGGAGGTAACCCCATGAAAGCACTACACTACAACGTCACCGGGCAGGACCGCAAAGAACTGGTCGGCATCATTTCCAAGGTGGTCGGCATGAAGGCCGTCTACAAATTCATGCCCACCTGCGCCTTCGTCATCAGCAACATCACCGTTGAGAAAGACGGCACGATGGTCTGGGACGAGCGCACGGATCAGGACACTATTGAGGCGGTCATCATCGCCCTTGCCGCAGCCGGATTCAACCCGGTCAAAGACGAGGCCGAAGCCGAAGAAACTGGCCTGACGATTGAGATCCCGCTCGAAAAGGTCTCGGTTGGAAACCTCACCAAGCTGCTGGATGCCAAAGGAGAACTGATCAAGAAGGCCCTTGGTATCGAGGACATCCGCATTGAACTCAAGGACGACCGCATCGCCTTTCCGTGGTTCAAGGAGCTGCCCTCTCCCGAAGAGATCAAAGCCTACTCGCATTTCATCGCAGCCTTGTGTGAGATGGCACTAAACCAGAAACGGATCACCGCCAAGGAAAAGCCGGTCGACAACGACAAGTACGCATTCCGCTGCTTCCTTTTGAGGCTGGGCTTCATCGGTGACGACTACAAGACTGAACGTAAAATCCTGCTCCGCAACCTCTCCGGCTCCTCGGCCTTCAAGAGCGGCGCAAAGAAAACGGAGGTGGAATCATGCGAGTGATTTCAAAAGCGGCCCTTGAGGGCTTACGTCGCCGGTACAAGCCCGGTACACGGGTGGAGCTCCTGCAGATGGACGATGTTCAGGCCCCTCCCATCGGGACGAAAGGAACGGTCCTCGGCGTGGACGACATCGGTTCCATCATGGTCGCATGGGACAACGGCTCCGGCCTGTCAGTCGCATACGGCGCAGACCTTTGCAGGGTGGTGAGCGACGATGACTGAGACGATCAAAAAGCAGATCCTCGCCATCCGGGACACCGGCTTGACGAATATGTTTGATACAAACATGGTGCAGCGGCTGGCCTACGAGCGAGACTTCTATGAGCTGGTGGTCTTCATTGAGGAGCATCGCAAGGAATATGTGCATTTCATCCTCTACGGAGAGGCATAAAGTACACAATTCCAAGCCCGAATATTTGTGTAGAATACTTCGGTTTATATTGCAGAAATGACTTGCTATTACAGGCGTTTAGAGTGATATATACACTACCGAAAGGAAATACACACAAACGGAGGAAACCACGATGCGTTACATCGACCACACCAACTGCAAGACAGCCTTTGAAAAAGGCGAAGACCACGAGATCCAGAGCCTTGGGAAGCTCACCCGCACGGCTGCCAAGATTGCCGAAGCAAACGGTCTCGGAGTTCTGAAGAACCGTCAGGGCTACTACAGGATCATCAAGAAGAGCGGCCTCGGAGCCTACGAAGACGTCCTTTCCAGCCTCGCTGAGGTTGACGCCTTCTTCAAGAACCTCGACAGCCACAAGGCTACGAAGTATTAAGGAGGGACCGACAATGATTAGACTGGAAAAGTTCTACGATCTGATCAGCCGCAATGCCACGGTGACGCTGACCAACCGCCAACTTGATACCACCTTCTTTGAAGGCAGCATGCGAGACATTCCGGACCGTTTCAGCAACTGCATAGTCGAAGACTTCTGCGTGTCCAACACCGGCGACTTCCTTTTTAAGATCAAAGTCAACCCGGTCCCCGCAAACGAGGAAAAACGCCTCTGGCACGAAGGCAGCCTACGGGTCCACGGCAGCATCTTCCATTACTGGTTCAAGCAGTACGACGAAGGCTCCGAGTTCGGAATCGACGGCGGCAGGATTTCCAAGCTGATGCTTAAGCGCAATGGCGAGATCGTTTGCAACTACGACAGAGGCTGGGATGTTCATCCGGTCGACGAAGACACTCAATTGGCCTACGAAATATTGGTACATACCGAAAACTTCTAAACCCCGGTAAAGTAAATACCCTTGGGACATGAGCCGCTCGGCTCTGTTCCTCGTTATGACGGTCGCTTCAGGCGGCTATTTTTTATGCCTTTTTGGAGGTGATAACACTTGAGGCGAATGAAAAAATACACACCAACGAAGTTCAAAGCGAAGGACTCCGTCTATGACAAGACCAAGGCTGACTACGCTGTCTCGTTCATCGAGTGCCTCTGTCACACCAAAGGTACATGGGCAGGAAAACCCTTCACGCTGATCGACTGGCAGGAGCAGATTATCCGGGACATCTTCGGAATCATCAAGCCCAACGGATACCGGCAGTTCAACACCGCCTACATTGAGATACCCAAGAAGATGGGTAAATCGGAGCTTGCGGCTGCGGTCGCACTTCTGCTCACATGCGGCGACGGTGAGGAACGTGCGGAGGTCTACGGCTGCGCTGCGGACAGACAGCAAGCCTCGATTGTTTTTGAGGTCGCAGCCGATATGGTCCGAATGTGTCCGGCCCTCAACCGTAGGGTCAAAATCCTGACGGCCACAAAGCGGATCGTGTACCTGCCGACAAACAGTTTCTATCAGGTGCTGTCAGCAGAAGCATACTCGAAGCACGGCTTTAACATCCACGGCGTGGTGTTCGATGAGCTGCACACCCAGCCTAACCGGAAGCTCTTTGATGTTATGACCAAGGGCTCCGGTGATGCTCGTATGCAGCCGCTTTACTTCCTTATAACCACAGCCGGTACAGACACCAAATCCATCTGCTATGAAACGCACCAGAAAGCAAAAGACATCATCGAGGGCCGCAAGATTGACCCGACCTTTTACCCGGTCATCTACGGTGCCGATGAAAACGACGACTGGACGGACCCGAAGGTCTGGAAGAAAGCGAATCCCTCGCTCGGTATCACGGTCGGCATCGACAAGGTTCGAGCGGCCTGTGAGTCGGCAAAGCAAAACCCCGCCGAGGAGAACTCCTTCCGGCAGCTCCGGCTTAACCAGTGGGTCAAACAGGCCGTGCGCTGGATGCCGATGGAGAAATGGGACCGCTGTGCCTTTGCCACTAACGAAGACGACCTCGAAGGCAGGGTCTGCTATGGCGGTCTGGATCTCTCGTCCACCACGGATATTACTGCCTTTGTGCTGGTCTTTCCTCCACTGGATGAGGACGACAAGTTTGTGATCCTGCCGTACTTTTGGATACCGGAAGAAAACATCGACCAGAGGGTCAACCGGGATCACGTTCCTTACGATGTGTGGGAACGTCAAGGTTTCCTGCAAACCACTGAGGGCAACGTGGTCCATTACGGTTATATCGAAAAGTTCATCGAGCAGCTGGGCGAACGGTTCAACATCCGTGAGATCGCCTTTGACCGCTGGGGAGCCGTGCAGATGGTCCAGAACCTTGAGGGCATGGGCTTCACGGTCGTTCCCTTCGGACAGGGCTTCAAGGACATGAGCCCTCCGACTAAAGAGCTGATGAAGCTGGTCTTGGAGGAACGCATCGCCCACGGCGGCCACCCGGTGCTCCGCTGGATGATGGACAACATCTATGTGCGGACCGATCCTGCCGGTAACATCAAGCCGGACAAGGAAAAGTCTACAGAGAAAATCGATGGTGCCGTGGCAACTGTCATGGCCTTGGACCGTGCCATCCGGTGCGGCAACGATACGACCGAGAGCGTCTACGACACTCGTGGTCTTTTATTTTTATGAAAGGACGGTGATGTGATATGGGTATTTTCAGTGGACTATTCAAATCCAGAGACAAGCCCACCGACAGCACAGCCGGGTCTCGCTACACCTTTTACATGGGCGGTAGCACCTCCGGCAAAGCAGTAACGGAACGCAGTGCCATGCAGATGACGGCGGTTTACTCCTGCGTCCGCATTCTGGCCGAAGCTATCGCAGGGCTCCCGCTTCATGTTTACCGATACAACAGCAACGGCGGCAAGGAAAAAGCTATCGACCATTCGCTGTACCTGATTTTGCATGATGAGCCGAATCCGGAGATGAGTTCCTTCGTCTTCCGGGAAACGCTCATGACACACCTGCTCCTGTGGGGCAACGCCTATGCTCAGATCATCAGAAACAGCAAGGGCGAGGTCATGGCTCTGTATCCCTTGATGCCAAACAAAATGAGCGTGGACCGGGACGAGAACGGCCAGCTCTACTATCAGTATCTTCGTTCCATAGACGAAGTCGGCGGCAAGAGCGAAACGGTTATTCTGAAGCCTACCGACGTACTCCACATTCCCGGCCTCGGCTTTGACGGGGTTGTCGGCTATAGCCCGATTGCAATGGCAAAAAACGCCATCGGCCTTGCCATCGCTACTGAAGAATACGGAGCTAAGTTCTTCGCTAATGGTGCGGCACCTTCCGGTGTACTGGAACACCCCGGAACCATTAAGGACCCGCAGCGTGTCCGGGAGGCATGGCAGTCTCAGTTCGGAGGCTCCCAGAACAGTGGCAAAATCGCTGTGCTGGAAGAAGGCATGAAATATACGCCCATCTCCATCTCCCCGGAACAAGCACAGTTCCTTGAGACACGAAAGTTCCAGATAAATGAAATCGCTCGAATTTTCAGGGTACCACCGCACATGGTCGGTGACCTCGAAAAGTCGAGCTTTTCTAATATTGAGCAGCAGTCCTTAGAGTTCGTGAAATACACCCTTGACCCGTGGGTGATCCGCTGGGAGCAATCCATCATGCGGACCCTTCTTACCCCGGAAGAAAAGAAGTCGTATTTCGTAAAGTTCAACTTGGAGGGTCTGCTCCGTGGAGATTACCAAAGCCGCATGAACGGCTACGCCACTGCAAGGCAGAACGGCTGGATGAGTGCTAACGACATTCGTGAGCTGGAAAACCTCGACCGCATTCCTGCAGAGGCTGGCGGTGATCTCTACCTTATCAACGGCAATATGCTCCCGCTTCAACAGGCTGGAGCGTTTGCAAATACACAGAACGATGACGGAAAGGAGGAAAACACCGATGAAGAAGTTCTGGAAGTGGAAGAATCAGGCGCAGACGGAGACGACTCCGGCACAGAGGACCCTGTACCTAAACGGGACAATCGCAGAGGAAAGCTGGTTTGACGATGACGTCACACCGCAGCTTTTTAAGGAGGAACTAAACTCCGGCAGCGGCGATATCACCGTTTGGATCAATTCGCCGGGTGGCGACTGTGTGGCCGCAGCGCAGATCTACAACATGCTGATCGATTACAAGGGCGATGTGACCGTAAAAATAGACGGCATTGCAGCGTCAGCGGCGTCCGTCATTGCTATGGCCGGTACCAAAGTGCTGATGTCGCCTGTGTCCATGATGATGATCCACAACCCCATGACCATCGCTATGGGCGACAAGGCCGAGATGGAAAAGGCAATCGAGATGCTCTCCGAGGTAAAGGAAAGCATTGTGAACGCCTACGAAATCAAGACTGGCCTCTCCCGTGCGAAGATCTCCCATCTGATGGATGCCGAAACGTGGATGAACGCAAACAAGGCTATGGAGCTTGGCTTCATAGACGATGTGCTCTCCCGTGAGGAGGTATCCGATGATGACTCCCAGCCTGCGGTCCCCGTGATGTTCTCGGAGACAGCCGTAATGAACTCCCTGATGGGAAAGATTGCGGAGAAATGCAGGATCAATGCAAGACCGGCCCAGCCGGACAAATCCCAAGGCCGCTCCGTGACAGAGCTCAAGGAGCAGCTGAACACCATCAAAAAATTCATTTAATGGAGGTAATTTACGATGACTATTACTGAGATGCGTGAAAAGCGCAACAAGCTCGTGGGTATGATGGACGCCTTCCTCGACACCCACACCACCGACAAGGGCACTCTTTCTGCCGAAGACGACAAGACCTATAAGGATATGGAAACCGAGGTCGCACAGCTCACAGATAGCATCCATCGCATGGAGCGTCGTGAGGAGATCGAAGCGGAACTCAGCAAGCCCACGTCCAAGCCCCTCACCGGCAAGCCCATGAAGGCCGATGGAGACAAGGCCGCCAAGACCGGTCGTGCTTCCGATGAGTACAAGAAAGCCCTGCTTCAGGCCATGAGAACCAACTTCCGTCAGATCAGCAACGTGCTTCAGGAGGGCATTGATCCGCAGGGCGGTTACCTCGTTCCTGACGAGTACGACAAACGCCTGATCGACATCCTGACCGAGGAGAATGTCATGCGTACCCTCGGCACTAACATCACCACCAGCGGTGAGCACAAGATCAACATCGCAGCCACCAAACCTGCTGCGGCGTGGATCGAGGAAGGCGGTACGCTGACCTTCGGTGACGCGACCTTCGACCAGATTATCCTCGACGCCCACAAGCTCCATGTGGCGATCAAGGTCACCGAAGAGCTCCTGTACGACAACGCCTTCAACCTTGAGAACTACATCCTTACGCAGTTCGGCAAGGCTCTGTCCAATGCCGAGGAAGATGCCTTCATCAATGGCACCGGCATCGGCCAGCCTCTTGGTATTCTTGCTGAAACCGGCGGCGCACAGGTTGGCGTAACTTCCGCTTCCAGCACCAAGGTTACCGCCGATGAGATTATCAACCTCGTGTACTCTCTGAAGCGTCCTTACAGAAAGAATGCGGTATTCCTCGCAAACGATGTCTGTGTTGCTGAACTTCGCAAGCTGAAGGATAACAACGGCCAGTATCTCTGGCAGCCTTCACTGCAGGCCGGTGAACCGGATCGTGTGCTGGGCTATAAGGTCTACACCTCTCCGTATTTCCCGGTTCCTACTGCTGGCGGCACCGCTGTCGCATTCGGTGATTTCAGCTACTACAACATCGGTGACCGTGGCACCCGTTCCTTTGCAGAGCTCAAGGAGCTCTTTGCCGGTAACGGCATGATCGGCTTCGTGGCCAAGGAGCGTGTCGATGGCAAGCTGGTACTTCCTGAAGCCATCAAACTGCTCCAGATGAAATCCGGATCTTAACGAAAGGAGGCAGCGGTGATGAATGATTTACTCACAAAGGTAAAACAGAATCTGATTCTTTCCCATTCGGCAGACGACGATTTGCTTTCGAGCTTTATCACCGCTGCCATTTCTTATGCCGAAAGCTATCAGCACATCAGCGAAGGCTACTACTCGGAACATCCCATGCCACCGACTACGGAACAGGCAGTGATTATGCTGGCGAGCCATTTCTATGAATCAAGAGATGGCTCGACCGGCGGTTTCTTTGCCGATAACGTACAAGCCGGTCAGCAGGTTTGGAATACGGTCAATCTGCTTCTGCGGCTCGACCGGGATTGGAAGGTGTGACATGAGCTTTGGAAAGATGAACACCTTTGCAGAAATTACGGAAATCCGAAACGTCAAGGATAGCGAGGGCTTTTCCTCCAAGCGGGAAACAGTCCTCGCCCTTATCCGTGTCTATCGGGAAGGTCGGCACGGCTCCGAGCGATGGGCAAACCTCGCTGCTTTTTCCGAGGCAACCGACCTATTCCGCTTCCGCACAATACCGGACCTGAAGATCACCACGGACCACTTCATCCTGTGCAACGAAGAACGGTTCAACATCATCTCCGTTGAAGACGTGAAAGGCCGTGGCATGTACACAGAGGTCCTTGCAAAAAAGGTGGTGGCGACCAGTGGCTAAAGTGGATATCAAAATGCCGGATGACTTTCTGGAAAAGCTGGCCCACCTTGCCTCAGACGAGGATGGCATGGCCGAAAGAGTCCTGAACGCAGGAGCCGAAGTTGTCGAGGCACGGGTCCGATCCAATCTCGCCGGTGTTATCGGAAGAGGCACAAAGGTCGAGTCCCGCTCTACAGGTCAGCTTCTATCTGCTCTGGGCACTTCCAGCGTAAAGCTCGACCGGCAAGGCAATCACAACGTGAAGGTTGGCTTTGCGGAGCCTCGTCGAGACGGTGACAGCAATGCCAAGATCGCCAACATTCTCGAATACGGTCGACACGGACAACCGGCAAAACCGTTCTTGAAACCGGCGAAATCGGCGTCCAAGTCAGCCGCAATCGAAGCTATGAAGCGAAAACTTGAGGAGGAGGTGCAAAGCAAATGAGTCTGCTTGAGGATTTACAAACAACCCTTTCCGAGCTGGATATTCCTGTGGAAACGGGCATCTTCTCGGACAAGGCCCCGGAACAGTATCTCGTTATCATTCCTCTTTCCGATACCTTTGACCTTCATGCGGATAACGCACCCGGCATCGATGTGCAGGAAGCGAGGCTGTCCCTGTTTACAACCGGCAGCTATACGGCTGCCAAGAAAAAGCTGATCCGGCTCCTACTGCGTGATGACTTTACGATCACCGGCAGACTTTACAACGGATATGAAACCGAAACCGGCTACCACCACTACACCGTGGATGTGGCCAAATATTATGAAATGGAGGTATGACCAATGGCAACAATCGGTCTTGATAAACTTTTCTACTCCAAGATCACCGAGGATGACAACGGGAATGAAACCTATGCCACTCCGCAGGTCTTGGCAAAGGCTATGACGGCTGACCTCTCGGTCGAGCTGAACGAAGCCACCCTTTATGCGGATGACGGCGCAGCGGAAGTCGTGAAGGAGTTCAAATCCGGTACGCTTTCCCTCGGTGTGGACGATATCGGCGCAAAGGTGGCCAGTGATCTGACCGGCTCCACCATCGATACAAACGGCGTCGTCATTTCTGCTTCCGAGGACGGCGGCGATCCTGTGGCCGTGGGCTTCCGTGCGAAGAAATCTAACGGCAAATACAGATATTACTGGCTGTACCGTGTGAAGTTCGGCATTCCTGCCACCAACCTCGCCACCAAGGGCGACAGCATCACCTTCTCCACGCCTACCATCGAGGGCACGATCATGCGCCGGAACAAACTGGACGCATTCGGCAAGCATCCGTGGAAAGCAGAGGTCACTGAAGGCACGGAAGGCGTCGACCAGACAGTCATCGACAATTGGTACAACGAGGTATATGAACCGTCCGGTGATTTGAATCTTTCCCCGATTCATCTTCCCAGCGGAAACGAAACAATGTAAGGAGGGCTCAGTATGGATACAGAACGCAGTGCAGTTATCAGCATCGGCGGTGTGGACTATGAATTGGTCCTCACCACCAGAGCCACCAAGGAGATCGCCGGTCGCTATGGCGGTCTGGAGAACCTTGGAGATAAGCTCATGAAGAGCGAAAACTTTGAGATGGCTATTGACGAGATCGTCTGGCTCATCTCGCTTCTGGCCAATCAGAGCATTCTCATCTACAACCTGAAACACAAAGATAAGCCCAAGGACCTGCTCACCGCAGAAGAAGTGGAGCTTCTGACGGTGCCTTCCGATCTGGCCGAATACAAGACGGCAATCACGGAGGCCCTGTACAAAGGCACCAAGCGCAACATCGAAAGTGAGACTGATCCAAAAAACGCAGTGGTCGAGTAAGTGACGAGGAGTTATTTACTCGACTTCTTTATTACGGCATCGCCCACCTTCACCTGACACAGGAGGAGGTCTGGACGATGCCGTTTGGCTTGCTCCTTGATCTGTGGGAGTGCCACAAACAGTATAACGGTCTGGCAACACCGAAACGGGAGCACTTCATCGACGACATCATCCCGGACGGAATCTAAGGAAAGGAGGCGGTTCGTATGGCAGACAATTTCGGTCTAAAGATCGGTCTTGAGGGCGAGAAGGAATTTAAAAAGGCCCTTGCTGACATCAACTCCTCCTTCAAGGTTCTCGGCTCGGAGATGAAGCTGGTTACTTCACAGTTTGATAAAAACGATTCTTCCGTCAGAGCCCTCTCTGCTCGGAATGAGGTCCTGAATAAGGAGATAGATGCCCAGAAGCAAAAAATCGAGCTTCTCCGTCAGGCCCTACAAAACGCAGCTGAATCATTCGGAGAAAACGACCGAAGGACACAGAACTGGCAGATTCAGTTGAATAATGCCGAGGCCGCTCTGAATGATATGGAGCGGGAGCTTGATTCCACAGCTGACAGTGCCGACGACATGGGCGAAGAAATCGAGGAATCCGGCGAGGCGGCAGAAAAATCCGAGAGTAAGTTTGAAGGCCTCGGTAAGGTACTGAAAACAGTCGGTGTGGCAATGGGAGCCGTCGTTGTTGCTGCCGGTGCCGCTGCCGTCAAGCTCGACAAAGAGGTAATCTCTGCCTATGCAGATTATGAGCAGCTTGTCGGCGGTATTGACACCCTCTTCAAGGATTCGTCTCATGCAATGCAGACTTATGCTGCAAATGCCTATAAGACTGCCGGTCTTTCTGCAAACGAATACATGGAGACGGTCACGAGCTTTTCTGCGAGTCTGATCGCTTCCCTTGGCGGCGACACGGAAAAGGCCGTCAAGTATGCAGATATGGCCATTACAGACATGTCCGATAACGCCAACAAAATGGGCTCGGATATGTCCACGCTTCAGGCAGCTTATCAGGGATTTGCCAAGCAGAACTACACGATGCTGGACAACCTGAAGCTCGGCTACGGCGGCACCAAGACAGAGATGGAACGCCTCCTCGCTGACGCAGAGGCCATCTCCGGCATCCACTACGATATTTCCTCCTACGCAGATGTTGTCGAGGCAATCCATGTGATACAGACAAGCATGGATATCACCGGCACCACGGCGAAGGAAGCTGAGCACACCATTTCCGGCTCAATCAACTCTCTTCAGGCGGCAGTAAAGAATCTTGTTGTCGGCTTTGGAGACGCTGATGCGGATATGCAGATGCTCTGTGAGAACGTTGTTGATGCTTTCCAGTCCGTTATAGAAAACATCACTCCGGTCATTGAAAACATTGTGGCTGCACTTCCGACGGTCCTGAATTCGCTGATTGAGGCTGTTCTTGGCCTGTTGCCGACACTGCTTGACACGGTAACTAACTTGTTCGCTCAGGTCCTGAACACCATCATTACGTTGCTTCCACAGTTGATTCCTGTTGTTTTTGAAGCCGTGATGACAATCGTAAACACGATCATTGAGAACCTGCCCCTTTTAATAGAGGCGGCGATGCAAATCATTACTTCGCTGGTTCAGGGTATCAGCGAGGCTTTGCCGGTACTGATTCCGGCTGCTGTAGAAGCAATTGTCACCATTGTGCAGGGCCTCATAGACAACCTGCCTATGCTCCTTGAGGCGGCTTTGGCTCTCATTGAGGGACTTGCTCAGGGTATTTTGGATGCAATTCCTGTCCTGATTGAGGCACTCCCAGAAGTCATTGATAGCATTGTGACTTTCTTCTTGGACGCCATTCCGCAGATCATCGACACCGGTATCCAGCTGCTTACTTCTCTGGTGGAGGCCCTTCCGGAGATTATCACAGCAATTGTGGCAGCCATCCCGAAAATCATCGATAACATCATCAACGCTGTCCTAAACGCCATCCCTCAGATTATTCAGGCCGGTATTCAGCTCCTGATTTCACTGATTCAGGCCCTGCCGCAGATAATAACGACCATCGTTCAGGCGATCCCGCAAATAATCTCCGAGATTGTGAACGCCCTGATTGGGAACATCGACAAGATCATCATGGCCGGTGTTCAGCTGTTCGTGGCTTTGATACAGAACCTGCCGACCATCATCGTGGAAATCTGTAAAGCGGTGCCGCAGATTGTTTCTGGTATTATTTCTGCCTTCGGCTCCCTGATGGGCAAGATTGTCGAGATCGGCGGCAATATCGTCAAAGGCCTCTGGCAAGGTATCCAGCAGCTGGCCTCTTGGCTCTGGGACAAGGTATCCGGCTGGATTTCCTCCATCTGGAACGGCATTCTGGACTTCTTCGGAATCCACTCGCCGTCTAAAGAAATGGCGTGGGTCGGCCAGATGTTGGTCAAGGGTCTGTCCGGTTCCATCGAGGATAACGGCGACGAGGCGGTTAAGGCTGCAGAAGCCATGAGCGAGGACATCGATGATGTCATGCAAGGTCTTGCCAAAGACATGAGCACTGCGCTTCCGACAAATTTCGACATTGATGGAAGCGTGGGCGGTGCGATTGCATCTGCTGCTGACGGCGTGGGTCGGACCTCCGGTTTCTCCCTGCAGCTCAACATTGCAACCTTTAACAACTATTCAAGTGACGATATCGAGCAGCTGACCAATGAGATCATGGTCACCGCCGGTCAGTTCGCAAAACGGAAAGGAGTGGTTTTCGCATGAATTATTTTGAATACAACGGCATCAGCTCTCTGGATATGGGCCTTCGTATCGAAAGCAAGAATGTGTTTTCCGCTCCGAAGTATGAATCGAAATTTCAGTCGATCCCCGGACGGGATGGTGACCTGATCCTTCCGAATGGTCGGTTCCCGAATGTCCAGATTACTTACTCGGTGTTCCTTCCGACAAAGACAAAGGAACAACTGGCCGAGAAGATCGCTGCAGTGAAGGCGTGGCTTTTCTATGAGCCGGACCGCTATCACGAGCTTAGGGACAGCTACGATACCACCGGCTTTCGGAAGGCGGTCGTCAACACTCAGCTCGATATTGAGGACCAGCTGAACAAGATCGGCATCTTTACGGTCAGCTTTTCCTGTCTGCCATTCCGATATCTGGATGAAGGCCAAGAAGCTATCACGATTACCGAGTCTCCCTACACGGTAAAAAACCCGACAGTCTTTCAGGCCAAGCCCTACATCAAGGTATCAGGAAGTGGTACCGGAAGACTGTCAGTCAATTCTTCTCTGAGGCAGTCTCCGTGGGACTTCACAGATATCGGCGGTTACATCGAGATCGACAGTGAGCAGATGAACTTCTATAAGGTCGCTGAACCGAGAAACGACCATGTTTCAGGCAGCGGCTTTCCGATTCTGTATCCCGGCTATAACGACATCGTTTTCAGTGGCGGCATCACCTCGGTCACTATTATTCCAAGGTGGGTGACGCTATGATTCCGGTATTATACAGAGCAAACGAAACAGAGTTCACGACCTTTGGCCTCGGTGCGCTGGCAGATGCTATCTCCTGCGAGGTTACCGAGGAGCGAAACGGTGCCTTTGAGCTGGTGATGAAATACCCGACGTCCGGCAATAACTATGAGCTTCTGGCAAATGAGCGTCTCATCAAGGCTAAGCCCAACGACACTGCCAAGGATCAGGCCTTTCGCATTTACAGGATCACCACACCGCTGAACGGCGTCGTGACGGTTTATGCACAGCACCTTTCATATGACCTCTCAAACATCGCAGCCCTGCGGTGGGAATCAAGTAACATCTCTCCGACGCTGGCAATGGAGCGAGTGTTCAGGGAGACGGCAACACCTCATAACTTCACCTGCCAGACCGATTATTCCGAAGCAAAGCCGTTCTCGGTTTCCAAGCCGCAGAGCGTCAGGGCTTGCCTCGGCGGTGTGGCAGGTTCCTTTTTGGACCTGTGGGGCGGTGAATATGAGTGGGACAACTGGCGAGTTATCCATCATCAGGGCCGTGGCCATAATACCGGTGTTGTCATTGAGTACGGAAAGAATCTCACCCAGCTGGAGCACGACAGCGACAACACCGATGTCTATACAGATATGCTTCCGTATGCAGTCCAGACAGCCGAGGACGGGACGGAAACCGTGGTCATGCTGCCGGAAGTGTTGCTGCCTATCACTGGCTCCGAGCTCGTGCGGCGAAAGACTCTAATCAAGGACTTCACGGAATATTTTGAGTTCGGAGACACTATTACTGAGGACGCTCTTCGAGCAAGGGCCACAAGCTATCTGGCCAGAAATCCGCTCGGCATCACTGCGCCAACGCTCACAGTGGCCTTTGAGCCGCTGTGGAAGCAGCCGGAATATGCTGCCGTGCTGGAGCGGGTATCCCTGTGTGACACGGTGACGATTCGGCACTCTGCTCTTGGCATTACATCCAAGGTAAAGGTGATCAAGACCGTTTACGATACGCTCTCCGAAAAGTACGTATCCATCACTCTCGGAAACTCCAAGGCCAACTTGATCAATTCGGTTTCCGCTGCCGAAGCCGCTGCTCAGGCTGTCTCCGCAAAAGTAGACAGATTCCCGGCTTTGATGACTGCTGCCATTCAGGGAGCGACGAGTCTTATCACCGGCCAGACTGGAGGCTATGTGGTAATCCATACGGATTCCGAAAACGGCCAGCCTTATGAGCTTCTTGTGATGGATGCTCCGGATATCGGCTCTGCTGTGAACATCTGGCGGTGGAACGTGGGCGGTCTCGGCTTTTCCCACAACGGCTATAACGGCCCCTTTGAGACAGCAATTACCTCAGATGGGCAGATTGTCGCTGACTTCATCACCACCGGAACGCTGGCCGCTAACATCATCAAGGCCGGAGTGCTTTCCTCGCAGGACGGGTCCTCTTATTGGGATCTGGAAACCGGCGAGGTCGTGCTTCGGGCCTATGCCACCACGGAATCCGTCGTTGAGACGAATGAACGGATCACCGAGATTGAGGAACAGAAGATGTACCGGCTGGTGATAACGTCTTCCAACGGGAACATCTTCAAGAACAACAATATCCAGACCACGCTTTCTGCTGTCGTCTTTTCATGGGATACGAATGTAACCGACAGCCTCGATCCCAACCAGTTCATCTGGACGAGGATATCGGATGATCCTGTAGCGGATCAGGTGTGGAACGACGCCCATTTCGGCGGGACCAAATCTATCAATATCACAAGGGACGATGTCAATGTTCGTGCGACCTTCTTCTGCGATCTCATTGACACCACAACAAGAAACAGCTTACTCGGCTGATCAAGGAGGTTTTCTTATGAGTAAAGCCCAAGGTCAATTCACGATTATTGACTACAATGACGCTCTAACCCTCACCGGGTACATCGGCTCCAATCACCCGAAGACACAGATGTACAACCCGGACAACGCAAGCTATACGCCAAGCTGGGCCTCGACCAATCTGGTATTGACCCCCAGCCTTTATATCATCGGCACGACCACAGACCAGATCACCTCGGATAATGTTCAGTCGGTGAAATGGTTTCAGGGCACTTCCACCACGGCTATCACGACTGGCGGCAATTATGCGCTGAGCGGCACGAAGAACCACATCTTGACGGTCAAAGCCAATATCATGGCTGGTCTTCCCGGTGTTGATTTCAAGTGCGAGATTACCTACAGAGACCCCAGCACCGGTCTGGACCTCGTTCATCCGCTTTCCATTTCCTTCTCTCGTGTGGTCAACGGCAGCGGCATTGTCGATCTGCTTGTTACCACTCCAAAAGGTAATGTGTTCAAGAATGCGGAGGTAGCCACTTTGACAGCGAAGGCCGAGCTCTGGCGTGGGTCGACGGTCGATACCACCAACGTCACCTACAAGTGGGCCATGATGGACGCCTCGGTTACTTCGTCTTCTTCCGCTGGTTATGACGCTGACTTCGGCACCGGCTGGCGCAAGCTGACCAACACCACGAATATGTACTCCGGCTGTACCACCAACACCCTGACCCTCTATGCGGCAGCTGTTGAAAGCTATGCGGTAATCCGCTGCTGTGTCAAGGATACCGATTCAGCCTCGGCCACTTACAACAGCAAGTTCTATGACGTCTGCACTTTCATCGACAACTCCGATCCGCTGCAGGTCATTGTTTCCTCGACCGGCGGTGATGTCTTTAAAAACGGCGTCGGTACTACGGTTCTGACAGCGGTTTGTTATCAGGCCGGAGTCGAAGTAGACGCTACTGGAAGTGGCTCGTACACATGGACCAAATACGACAAGAATGGAGCTATCGACACCGCTTGGGGTACAAACGGCACAAAGACCGGAAAAACGCTCTCCGTTTCAACCTCTGATGTCGATACCAAGGCAACCTTCATGGTCGTGGTGAATATCTGAGGAGGTGTATCCATGAAGGCGATAGGCCAATTCACAATTACAAACATCTGTGATGTGGTGGCTTCCGAAACAGCTCCGGATAATCCATATGTTGGACAGCTGTGGGTGGACACCTCGGCATCGCCTCCGGAGACAAAAATATGGAACGGTGCGGAGTGGGTCGTGCAGAACGACATTGAAACCCTCCGCACCACTATTTCCATTCTCACCACGAAAAGCGCAGAACTGCAAAGCACTATCGATGGCCTAAACAGCTACGTTGGGACCATGACAGAGACAATCGAGACGGTTTCAGACAACCTCGGAAACGAACATCAAACTGTGCTGGAAATGCAAGCGCAGATGTCCCAGCTACAGCAGACTATTGACGGACTTACGGTTCAGGTCACAAATCAGTATGCTGGCGGTCTGAACTTTATCCAGAACTCGGCGGGTCTAAACGGGATCTCAGATGATTGGGTGAAAACGGGCACTGTCACGGTCGACACTTCCACTGACACACAGAATAATACGACATCTGACAGCTGCTTCGTGCTCGGTGCTTCATCGACGCTTAAGCAGACGGTAACAGGCCTTGTCACCGGGCAGTCCTATGCCTTCTCGCTACGAGCAAAGAAAACGGGATCGAGCTATTCCAGCTATATCCGGGTGCAGTACAACGGAAACAAATATGCCTACTTCTTCAATCAGACTACTACATTTGGCTGGCAGGATTTCAGCCTCGTAATTGACGACATTACCGACAGCACGGTCGTTTTCTACATCTACAATCGTATCGCTTCGCTGTATGTTTCAGACATCATGATGGTAGAAGGCCCCACCGTTCACAACTGGACCCCGGCACCGAATGAGATTTACACCAACGAGGTCAAAATCGACAAGCACGGCATCGCTGTTTCCAATGCAGCATCGTCTCAGCGGACGGTTATCACGAATACTGAGTTTGCCGGTTATTACAACGACGAGGTCATTTTCACCCTAAACAAGGATGAGACCCAGACAAAGAAAACCACAGTGGACGGCGAGCTCACTGTTGGCAAGACAAAATTCGTACCGATGTCGACAGCCTCTGAAGGGCTGAACATCGTAATTCTCGACTAAGAAAGGAGGCGACCGATATGGCACTAAGCGGCAGCTTTCAAAATCTGCCTGTAAACAATTTCGGTCTGTATTGCACATGGTCGGCTACGCAAAGCGTCACAGGGAACTACTCGGATGTGACGCTGAGTGTTTACCTGAAATACTATGCCTTGGAGGTTGGCTCCCGTGCCGATTCGACTATTTCCATCAATGGCACTTCGGAAACGTATACAGCTCCGGCTATCAACGATTACTCCTCTGGGCAGCATACCAAGTTACTGAAAACGAAAACCGTTCGGGTCAATCACAATGCAGACGGCACCAAAAGCGGTGTCGCCCTTTCTGCATATTGGAGGTTTTCCGGTACCTACAGTGGAACGGCTATCAGCTCGATTACGGCCAGCACAACAATTACGCTGGATACCATCGACCGTGCCGCACCAACGGTATCGCTTTCAACGTCCAGAATTACGTCCAGCGGTGTCACGATTTCTGCGACTTCTTCTGCAACGGCGGATATCTGGCAGTACAGTACGGATAACGGCTCCACATGGACGCAGTTTTCCACGACAGCAGGAACCTCGGCAAGCAAGGCCATCACCGGGCTTTCTCCGAATACGACCTACTACATCAAGGTCAGAGCGAGGAAAAAGAGCAATCAGGTCTATGGTACATCCTCTGCTGCAACGGTAAAAACGCTTGGCGGTGCCGTGGTCAACAGCGTCACAGCCCTTACCGCTGATGCTGCCACGGTTAAGGTGGTAATTAATGTGACCGTGTATGAGGCCAGCTATACGAATACGCTGGTCATCAAAAATGGTTCAACGGCGTATCTCACCATCAGTGGCCTGTCGTGGTCAAAAGGAACAGCAGACCGGACGGTTACGCTCACGGCGGCACAGAAGACCACGCTTCTAACGGCGATGTCCACGATCAAGTCATTCACAGGCACCTTTGCAGTTTCGTCCTACAGCGGCTCAACGCAAATAGGCTCTACCTCATCGAAGACGGCAACGGTGTCAACTACCGCAGCGAATTCCGGCCCGACGCTTTCCGGATTTACATTTGCGGACAGCTATGCAACGACAACGGCTATCACGGGTAACGACCAGCTATTCATTCAGGGCTATTCCAAACTGACGGTCACGCCCGGAACGGCAACAGCGAAAAACAACGCCACCATCACAAACTATACGGCCACCTGCAACGGTGTCTCAGTTTCCAATACAACCGGTGATGCTTTAACTGTTGGAGTGGTTTCCAAAAGCGGAACCGTAGCGGTAGTTCTGACGGTTACGGATAGTCGTGGCTATACAGCAAGCGTCTCGAAGAATATCACTGTTCTGGCTTACGCCAAGCCCAAGGTGAGCTCCCTGACCCTCCGACGCACCAATGACATCGAAGCCGAAATGCAGCTGGTCTTCAATGGGTCCATCTCCGCAATCACCGTGGACAGCGTGCAGAAGAACTCGCTCCTATATGTGCGATACCGATACAAGGCAACCAGCGCAACATCGTATAGCTCGTATGTGAGTATTCTCTCAGCGGTAACAAAGAGTGGGACCTCGTTCTCGTATTCCAATCTGGAGCTTCGGAGCCTTGCTTCGGATCAATCATGGGATGTTCATATCCAGATCAGGGACCAGCTCAACAGCCTCTCGTCTCTTGACCTTTACTACGTTATCCCGCAGGGCACCCCTCTGGTGGCACTCCGAAAAAAGATGGTCGGAATCAACACTCCGACACCTGCAGCAGCTCTCGATGTTGTGGGTGATGCAAAGGTATCAGGGACACTCACTGCGACGACGCTCTCAGGCGCACTGGCTCCAGCAAAGCTATCTGCTGCGGTTCCAATCTCTAAAGGCGGCACAGGTGCGACAACTGCTGCTGCCGCAAGAACCAATCTGGCCGTGCTTCCTCTGGCTGGAGGCACTGTAACCGGGCAAGTGAAATCCACTTATGCCAATGCGGGTGGATTTTTGATTGAACATGGCACTGCAAATAAAGATGCTTGCTTCAGGGCTACAAGAAGCGACACCGGTGTATCAGTTTATATGGGTGTCGGCTCAGGAGGAACAAACCACGGAGTTTATTCTTACAAGCTCGGTAAGTGGCTTGTTTATGCTGACGGCTCAAATGTTTATTGCAATGGCACAGCCACTAATGTCACCGGTACTGTTGCTGTTGCTCATGGAGGCACGGGAGCGACTACTGCAGCAGCGGCAAGAACCAATCTCGGTATAACCTGCACATCGCTTTATAACGGTTCGCTGTCAAGCGGAAGTATCACCTTTAACTATGGAAATTACAATGCCTATCTGATTCTGGGGCAGCCGGGATCAGCAACTGCCATAGCAGGTATTGTGGTTCCAAAAGGAATGCTTACGACGTCTGACGTGAAATACCAGATTACCGATGAATCCTATTACCGCTGTTTTAATCTGAAATACTCCGGAACAACAGCTACGCTGACGATCAGTACAGGAAGCGGAACAATAAAAAGAGTGTTTGGATTAACGTAAGGAGGTGCGCAATGCAGGTATTACTTGAAAACGGATATGTATCATCCTATGCCCTTGACGGAAATATCATCGACGGTATTGATGTCCCGGAGCCTCTGGACATCGAGCATTTTGAGGCCCATTTCCAGTCTTATCTGGTTCGGGACGGAACGCTCGAATATGACGAACAACAGAATATAGAACTCAAGCGAAAAGCACTTTGTGACGACCTGCGAAAGCGGAGAGAAACAGAGTGCTTTTCCTATATCAACCGTGGCCAGCTTTGGTACGACCGGCTCTCCGATGAGCAGAAGTCGGAGCTGCAGGTCTGGTATGCCGACTGGCTCAAAGTAACGGATACCCTGACGGCACCAGAGAAACCGTCATGGCTTTATTAAAAAAACAAAGGAGGATTTCACTATGAAGGAATTTTGGACGACCATTCAGCTTGCGTTTGCCGCTGTAGGCGGTTGGCTCGGATGGTTCTTGGGAGGATGTGATGGGCTGTTGTATGCACTTTTGGCCTTTGTGGTCATCGACTACATCACCGGCATCATGTGCGCCATAGTCGATAAGAAGCTGTCCTCTGCAGTCGGCTTCAAGGGCATCTTCAAGAAGGTGTTGATCTTTGCCCTCGTAGGCATCGGACATATTCTGGACGCTCAGGTTATCGGCACTGGCTCCGTGATTCGTACCGCCGTCATTTTCTTCTACATTTCCAACGAGGGTGTATCCCTCATCGAGAATGCGGCCCACCTTGGCCTTCCTATCCCTGCGAAGCTGAAGGCCGTACTCGAACAGCTCCACGACCGTGCAGAAAAGGAGGATGAGCATCATGATGACGAACATTGAACTTGCGAATAAGCTCAAGGATATCGCAAAGAACTACAAAACGCTCTATGTAATGGGCTGCTTCGGTGCTCCGATGACGGCCACCAACAAGAAGCGTTACACCCAGAACCACAGCTACAATCGCCAGCCTGCCAGAACCGCCATGATCAACGCAGCCTCTCCCGACACCTTCGGCTTTGACTGCGTTTGCCTTATCAAGGGTGTGCTCTGGGGCTGGAAAGGCGACAAGAACGCCATTTACGGCGGTGCTGGATATGCTTGTAACGGCGTTCCCGACATCGGTGCCGACAGCATGATCAAAGTCTGCAAGAACGTGACTACCGATTTCTCCAAGATTGAAGTCGGTGAGGCCGTTTGGATGGAAGGTCATATCGGCGTCTATGTAGGTGACGGTCTGGCTGTTGAATGCACCCCTCGCTGGGATAACAAGGTCCAGATCACCGCTTGCAACAGGAACGTTGCCGGGTACAACCGCAGAAACTGGACGAAGCATGGGAAGCTGCCGTATGTCACCTATACCCAGCAGACCACGCCTCCTGCTAACACGACAGTCAAAGGCATCGATGTTTCCAAGTGGCAGGGAGAAATCGACTGGAACAAGGTCAAGGCTGATGGTATCAAGTTTGCGATGATCCGTCTCGGCTATGGCTCCGCTGACGGCAATTCCTGTGGCCTTGACGTATACTTCGAGAAGAACGTGGCAAACGCTCTCAAGGCCGGAATCAACGTCGGCTGCTATTTCTATTCCTACGCCACCTCCGTGGCTGCAGCGAAGAAAGAAGCCGCTTACGTCGTGAGTGTTCTTCAGAAGTATAAAGGCGTCTTCACCTATCCAGTGGCCTTCGACTTGGAGGATAAGACCCAGCAGGGCCTCGGCAAGACCGTCCTGACGGATATGGTCATCGCTTTCGGTGACGCCATTGAAAAGGCCGGTTTCTATTGCTCTTTGTACAGCAACCTCAACTGGCTCAAGAATTACCTCGATGATTCCAAGCTGAAGCGTTTTGATCACTGGCTGGCACAGTGGGCTTCCGCTCCGACCTATACCGGAGCTTTCGGTATGTGGCAGAGCTCGTCCACCGGCAAAGTAAGCGGCATCAACGGCAACGTCGATGCTGATATCGCCTACAAGGACTATCCGACCATCATCAAGAACGCCAAGCTCAACGGATTCACCGGTTCGGGCCAGACCCCGACGGTCCCGACGCAGCCGGAACCGCTACCTTCTGTTTCCTTCAAAAAAGGTGATCTCGTTAAGATTACCGGCACGAAGTACTATGGCGGCCAGACCATCCCAGCTTGGGTGAAGGCAAAGAACTGGTACGTCCTTCAGGTGAACGGAAGCCGTGTCGTGATTGACAAGAGCGAGGACGGTAAAAACGCCATCTGCAGTCCGGTCAATGATGCCAACCTCAAGCTGGTGAACGCCAAGCCCACAAAGACCGTGGACGAGCTTGCCCGTGAGGTCATCCGTGGCCTCTGGGGTAACGGTACCGACCGCAAGAACCGCCTGACTGCTGCCGGTTATGACTACTATGCGGTTCAGGCCCGTGTGAATGAACTTTTGAGATAACCTGACCTTATGGCCCATCGTGGATTTTCTGCGGTGGGCCATTATTTTTTTGTCTAATTTTCGTTCAAGATGAGCATTTCCCTCCAGTGGGTAGTGAGAGGAACCCCTCTCGGACTGGAGGACAATCTCATGACCAACGAGCAAAGAGAAAAGATAACGACCCTGCGTCATCAGGGCTTCGGATATACGGCGATTGCCAACAGCGTCGGATTATCAAAGGACAGCGTCAAAGCCTACTGCCGCTCCCACGGCCTCGCCGGAGAAAAGGCAGAGAGCCACAGCCTTGCAGAGGTCCCCACGCAGCTTTGTCTGAACTGCGGGAAGGTCCTGATCCAGCTCCCCGGACGGAAGCAGAAGAAGTTCTGTTGTCCGGAGTGCCGGACGGCATGGTGGAACGCTCACCCGGAGGCCGTAAAGCAGAAGGCTATTTATACCTTTACCTGCCTAGAGTGCGGGAAGGAGTTCACGGCCTATGGAAACGCCAAGCGCAAGTACTGCTCCCACGGCTGTTATATTGCAGCTCGGTTCAAAGGCGGTGATGCCTGATGAGCAAGGAGGAGCTTCACAACGACATGCTTTACCACGCAGCAATTTCAATGGCGAAATCCATGCTCGAAAAAGGCCTGATCACAGAGGAGGAATACGCTGAAATTGATACAATTCTGCTCGAAAAATACCGACCATATTTGGGTACATTATTATCGGAAAATGCTTGATATTCCGGCCTTTTAGAGTGATATATAGACACTACCGGAAGGAGGGATTTCATTGAAAACAGTAGAGAAAATCGAGCGAAAACTGCCGGTTCTGAAAACAAGAAAGCGAGTCGCTGCCTACGCCAGAGTGTCGATGGAATCCGAGCGGATGCAGCACTCGCTTTCTGCACAGGTGAGCTATTACAGCGCACTGATTCAGAAGAACCCCGAATGGGAATATGCTGGCGTTTTTGCGGATTACGGGATCTCCGGCACCGGCACCAAAAAGCGTGAAGAGTTCAACCGCATGCTGGCTGAGTGTGAAGCCGGAAACATCGACATCATTCTCACCAAGTCGATCCAGCGTTTTGCGAGGAACACCGTGGACCTTTTGAACACGGTACGGCACCTGAAAGACCTCGGCATTGAGGTGCGATTCGAGAAGGAAAACATCAATTCCTTGAGCGGCGACGGAGAGCTGATGCTTTCCATCCTCGCTTCCTTCGCACAGGAAGAAAGCCGCAGTATTTCCGAAAACGTCAAATGGGGTACTATCAAGCGGTTCAAACAAGGCATTCCCAACGGCAAGTTCAGCATTTTCGGGTATGAGTGGCAGGACGACAAGCTGGTCATCGTACCGGAGGAAGCTGAGATCATCCGCTGTATGTATGCCGAGTACATGAAAGGCGCATCCCGGATTGAGATTGGCAGGGCCTTGATGGACCGAGGCATTTATACCCGGCAAGGAAAGCCGTGGGTGGACTCCAATGTGAAGGTCATCCTGACAAACATCACCTACACCGGAAACATGCTTTTCCAGAAGGAATACTGCGAAGACCCCATCACCAAACACCGCAGAAAGAATTACGGCGAGCTTCCACAGTACTTCGTCGAGGACACTCACGAAGCCATCATCCCGATGGACGAATGGCAAGCGGTACAAGCCGAGTTCAAGCGCAGACGAGACCTTGGCCCCTTCGGAAACAAGTCGCTGAAGCTCTCAGCCTTCTCCACCAAGATCACCTGCGGCTGCTGCGGCAAGCACTACCGCCACAGCGGAAAGAGAAACACCGCCGGTGAGGTTTACTACATCTGGACCTGCCAGACGAAAAGCCAGAAAGGTGCGTCGGCTTGCCCTTCAAAAAACATACCGGAGAAGATGCTCCAGAACACCACTGCCGAGGTGCTGGGCCTTGCAGAATTTGATGAGGACGCTTTCAGCCAGCAGATCGAAGAGGTCATCGTCATCGGAGACGACACCTTGACCTTCCGCTTTTACGACGGCCACGAGGTCACGACCAAATGGCAATCTACCGCCAAGACCGACTGGTGGACAGACGAGCGCAGAAAGCTCTGGGGAGAACGGCACAAACGCAAGGACACCAATCCCAACAGGCACCTATTCTACGAGTTCACCGGCTTCATCAAGTGCGGCTGTTGCGGTGCCAATTATCGCTGCCAGTCCGGAAAGCGCAAGGACGGCACTCCGACACGGTCTTGGTACTGCACCGGCCCGAAGGATCAGTGCCACAACCCCGGAATCCGGGACGAGACCATGAAGCGGCTGGTGGCCGACGTCCTCGGCCTTGACGAGTTCGATGAGGCTACGATGGACGCCCAGATTGAAAATGCCACGATCCTCGACCACACGGTTACATTCCATTTCCGGGACGGCCACACCGAATCCAGAGACTTCTTGGATAAGCGGCACGGCACCCCTTGGACCGAGGAACGTCGGGAAAAAGCCAGAGAATCCATGAAGGCCGCTTGGACAGACGAGCGCAGGGAGGCAATGAGTGAGAGAATCAAGAAAATAAGGAGCGAAAAGAAATGGCCAAATCCGTAACTACGATACCGGCGACGCTGTCACGCTTCACGGCGGCACCGATCAACAGCACCAAGAAGCGACGTGTGGCGGCCTACGCTCGTGTCAGCACAGACAACGAAGAACAGCTGACCAGCTACGAGGCGCAGGTCGATTACTACACCAACTATATCCAAGGACGGGACGATTGGGAGTTCTCCGGTGTCTATACCGACGAGGGTATCACCGGGACGAACACCAAAAAGCGTGAGGGCTTCAAAAGCATGGTGGCCGACGCCCTCGCCGGGAAGATCGACCTGATCATCACAAAGTCGGTCAGCCGTTTTGCCAGAAACACGGTTGACAGCCTTACCACCATCCGCTCCCTGAAGGAACACAACGTGGAGTGCTATTTTGAGAAAGAAAACATCTGGACCTTCGATGGCAAGGGCGAGCTGCTGCTCACGATCATGTCCTCGCTGGCACAGGAAGAGTCTAGATCCATTTCCGAGAACTGCACATGGGGCCAGCGGAAGCGTTTTGCAGACGGCAAGGTCACAGTCCCGTTCAATCGGTTTCTGGGCTACGACATGGGGCCTGACCACAACCTCGTGGTGAACCCGGAACAGGCCAAGCTGGTCAAACGCATCTATGGAATGTTCCTGCAAGGTCAGTCGCCGTTCCAGATTGCCCGGACGCTGACCGAAGAAGGCATTCTTTCACCCGGCGGCAAGGACCACTGGAACCCCAGCAACATCAAAAGCATCCTCACAAACGAGAAGTACAAGGGCGATGCGCTGTTACAGAAGACCTTCACAGTCGACTTTCTGACCAAGAAGAAAAAGGCCAATGAGGGCGAAATCCCGCAGTACTATGTCAAGGATAATCATGAGGCCATTATCGATCCAGAGACCTTCGAGATGGTGCAGACCTTGATGGCAACCCGCAAAAAGGGCCGGAACCGCAAGAGCTCGGTCAGCATCTTTTCCAGCAAGGTCAAGTGCGGCGACTGCGGCAGCTGGTACGGGTCGAAGGTCTGGCACAGCAACGATGCCTACCGCAAGGTCATCTGGCAGTGCAACCACAAATTTGACGGAGAGAAATGCGCCACTCCGACGCTCACCGAGGATGAAATAAAAGAACTGTTCCTCCGGGCCGCCAATCAGGTGATCGACCAGAAGGAACAGTTTATAGCCATATACGAGCAGGTCCTTTCAAGGAGCCTTGACACCACGGCCCTTGAGAGCGAGCTTTCGGATCTGGAAGCGGAGATCAATATCGCTGCCGAGCTCATTGAGGAGTGCATCAAGGAGAACGCTCACGTCGCCCTCAATCAGGTTGAATACCAGAAACGATACGGTGCTCTGGTGGCCCGGTTCGATAAGGCCAAGGCCCGACACACCGAGGTCACCGATCTAATTGCCGAGCGCATGGCCCGAAAGCACCAGATCGAAGCATACTTGAAAAACCTGCGGAGCCGGGAGCCGCTGACGGAGTTCCGGGAAACAGACTGGCTGGCGATGGTGGACTACATCACCGTCCACAGCAAAAAGGACATCCGGGTGACCTTCAAGGACGGTACTGAGATCAAAGCATAATCCCATAGACGCAGAAACGCCTCTCAACTATTACTGTTGGGAGGCGTATTGTTATTAAAACCTGTACCTTAATTCGGTTATACGATGCGCAGCAGCAGTATCATCTAAATCAAAAAATTCACCTGACGGTATAGTTCTAATCCTCTTTCTGTCGATACCTGCGGTCACCAAACTGTTTACCAGTTTCAACTTTTCCTTATCCCTATGGACAACTATTGTCCATATATTTTTGTTGTCCGTATAATTATCGATTAATGTAAAGTAAGGCAAATCTATTCCATCAAGAGAATGTCCGACAACTATTATTTCATCGGGTTGGGATCTTCTTATTCGCTCTAAGCATCCCGAATACTTATCGGTATTTTTTAATGTTGTACTGTAATAATCTCTAACCACGCGACAGATACTGACCCATTTTTCGTCAAATAGGCTCTCTGCTTCTTCGATTTTTTTACTAATTCTATCAATTCGCATCTTGTTTCCGTGACCAATTACTGGGTCAGGGGTATAATCTCGTAACGAACCGTGGATATGAATTACTTTGTCAGGCCGGATCAGGTAAACATTCTCTAGAGTCGCTGTATAGTTAAATGTCAAAAACAAATCATCGCTATTATCTTTTATTTTTGATGTTCGCGGCAAACAATCTCGAATTCGAATAGTTCTTACCCATTCCTTTAAATAGACCGATAGTTTTTGAATGTACTGATACTCATTTGTAAAATAACTGTACAGAGTGTCTTCGATTCCGACATCTCCTGATTCCAGATCCATTTCAATGCTCGTTCCACTTTCGATTATGCTATCCTCATCGATATTAGCTAGATTGCTTTCAAAGCGATTCCATAAATATTCTTTTTTTGCCTCATCAGACATTGAAGGATAAATATCATAATGCTCCTCGAACGCTTCCAGGAACTCCGGGTGTGCAGACTTTAGATACGTTCGAAAATCCCAATACGCTGTTGGGAGTTCATGAGCCAAATCAAATCCATTACCCAATATGTATAGTGTCATAAATCTTCTCCTTATAAAAACAGCCGGGACACCCCGACTTTCACAACTTACCCCTCAAACGCCAACTTACACCTCAAGCGGCAAAACCGGCGGAGAAATAATTAAATTGTATCAATCTCGGTGTTTTTATATTGTTATAGCTTGTTATAGCCTGACGATATTTTAAGGCATATCGATGCATCTCCGTGCCGTTCACCGTTCCTTCGGATTTGCCGACACGTCTCAGCTGTAAAGCTGCATTTTTAATTTCACTTTTTCTCGTTTTATATTTTTGCCTTGTTTCCGTCGTCCTCACTTACGGCGCTGCCCTCTTCGGCACATTCGTCCGAGCAAAAGAGTTTTGAATGTTTCACAATTACAATTGAAGAAACCAGCAGGCATCCCATTGCAAGCGGCGCACGCCGTTTTAAAAGCAGTATCACGGCGGCAAAAGTTCCGAACAGTGCAAACGTTACTGTGCTGCGCACACGATTCGGAGAAATCCTGATTGCAGTTGAAAACAGTATATACAACCCGGCAAGCAGGAACACGATTTTTGTTTGCGGAATCAGCGCAAGCAGGACGCCGAAAGCTGTTGCAATGCATTTGCCGCCCTTTGAACGGTCGAACGGAGCAACCGCATGACCGAGCACCGGGGCGGCAATCAGAATCGCAAAGGACAATCGACGAACATCATAGTTTTCTTCCGCAAGAAGCACGGGCAGGAAACCCTTAAACATATCAAGAAACAGGCACAGCAGCCCGAGCGGTATCCCGCAATTTATAAATACGTTTGCAGAACCGGGATTCCCGTCCGAGCTGAGCTTTGTTATATCTTTTTTTGCGAGCAGCAGCGGCATGAATCTGCAAAACATAACTCCGCCGCAGGCAAAGCCGAACGCCGCATATGCCGCACACCGTGCAAAAGAACTTATATCCATCCTTCAGCCACCTTTGCCGCAATATCGTCCGCCGCATTCGGGTTTATGCAGGCGCGCTGCATTGCACGCATCTTTTCCGCCTTTTGTTTGTCGTCCGTTAAGCTCCACATTGCCGAAACCGCTTCACGCTCATTCGCAGCACGTATCGAAAGCCCGTGAGAGGTGAAAAAAGCAATATTTTTAGCTTCGCATGCCGCATATGTCAGCATTTGCACGAGCGGGACGTTTGCAACAGCGGCTTCCGTGCTTGTCAATCCTCCGGGCTTGGACAGCATTACATCCGCCGCATTCATGTAAAGATTCACCTGTTTTGTGAAACTCACGGTTTTTATCCGCCCTGCCGAAGCAAATCGTTCATCAATGCTCTGCTTCAGTGAAGCGTTATGCCCCGTCAGAACACACGCAAGGTAATCCCCGCTGCTGCACCGCTCAAGCGTGTCGCAAAGCTCAAGGATGTTTCCGCAGCCGACGCCCCCGCTCATTATGAGCATAACGGGTTTGTCCGCCGGAAGCCCGAGTGCCGCTCTTGCCGCCGCTTTTGATTCGTGTACAGCGAATTTTTTGCTTACGGGAATGCCTGTTGCGAACAGCTTCTCTTTCGGTATTCCGCATTTTGCAATTTCATCGCGCAGCTCCTCATGCGGAATAAAATACCCGTCCAGTTTTGTTTCGCCGAAAAACGGAATGCAGGTGTAATCCGTCAGCACACCGTAGCACGGAATGTTGAACCCTCCCTTTTTTCGGATCGCCGTCAACGCTTCCATCGGAAAAAGGTGCGTTGAAACAACGGCATCAAATCCTTTATCTTCGATATACTCACGCAGGCCGGGAGCATACTTTGAGTTTGCATAATAAACAGGGGACACGATTCTCGTTGAACTGTAAATATCGCCTGCTTTATAAATAATCCCGAACAACGCCGGTGCTTTCCTCAGCATTGCAGTGTAGGAAGCAGAGACAATTTCACTTGCTTTGCGCCCGCGGAATATCAGCGGATCAATCAAAGTACAATCGATATTTCGTCTGTTGAATGCACCCACGAGCGCACGCGCCGCACTGTTGTGTCCTTCCCCGGTGTCGCAGCTCATTATCAGAACTTTCATTTTTTGTGTCCTTTCCTTTGTTTATTCTTATTCTGCCGCCCGAATCGCCCGGCAGAACTGCATTCTCTCCGCAGGCTGCGGCAAGCTCACTTGTCAGTCGTTATGCTTATTTTTGTTTTTCCTGCGCCGATTTTCAACATCGGCAATCAGCTTGCGAACATCATTCAGAATATCGTTATGTTCCATGGTTCGAAGTTTCGGGAATGCCGCAAGTATACGCCGCTGCTGCGCATTCAGTTTTTGAACAAACACAGCCGCTGCATTATGAACAGCGTTGTACACTTCGCTTCCGAGCCCTCCCTTATCGTGCAGCTTCAGTCCTATATCCGCCTTTGCGTTCTCTATCGCTGCGGCGAGCTCCTTAAGTTTTTTATTAAATCCCGCAATGCCGCCGATCGTGACGCATTCATCCGCCGCAATTATTGCAAACATCACCGCCGCAAGCCAATGCAGTGCAGCACGGGGGAGGCTGTTCGTAACATCGGACACAAGCGGATGAACAAGCTTTATCAAAATTACCGAAAATGCTCCGAACACAACCGCACCGAGCAGGCAGACGCGTCCGTTAATGTTGAATTTGCGTTTTGAATAATCCCACCAACGCGCATGAAAAAGTTTTTCCATGATATATGAGGTGAAATATTCCAGAGAACATGTTACAATTGCACCGAGGAAAAAAAGCAGCACAGGGTTTTGAACTTTTCCGAGTATCAGAATGTCGAGCACTGCCCCCCAGCCGTAAATCGGGCAGTACGGACCGTTAAGGAAGCCGCGGTTAATGAACTTATGCGCACGAACAGAACACAGCGTGCTTTCGTAAATCCAACCTACCACACTGTAAAAGAAGAGCCAAATTATGTATTTTTCGACATTTTCAAGAAGCATATTTCTCTCCGTATCCGTTTTAACTGCGCCGCAGCACAGAGCCTTCGGCTGTTTTGCGGCAAATTCAGGCACAGGGCTTGACCTTTTGCCGTCGGTTACATTATAATTCAATTGCGGAGTTTCGACAATGGTTTAGTTGAAATACATTCGTCAGCGGATAACCCAAAAGTTCTGAAGTGCGCAACGGTTTGCAGTTGTTTCACATTTCATACGTTTTTTTATCCGTTGTCGCTCCGTTAAGCGGTTATTGCCGAATCCTCGGAAAGGTTTTGATTAATATTGGCAAACATATTTGACTATCTCATATGGCGCGGCGACCTTCCTCTCTCCGTCAGTCCTTTCAACGAGGTTGACGGTGCCGTTTTTGCACGGCTGAGCTATTTGCCGTTTGAACTTATCATGCCCTGTGACTCCCCTGTTTCCGTCACCATTGCGGATGCCGCAGCGGCGCTTATTTCACTGAACATAAAAAAGCCGGGCTCTCTGCGCAAGGAAAACGATGTCAAACTGCTTGAAATGCTTTTAAACAGCCGCCGGTTTCGGGATATTGAGCTCTTCGGCTACTCACACCTTTTTGATGCCGCAACGCAAACTCAGTTTTCCGCCGTCACATTCCGTCCGAGCAAGAACAAGCTGTATGTTTTTTTTCGCGGAACCGACAGCACGCTTGTCGGTTGGAAGGAGGATTTCAACATGTGTTTTGTCTGTCCCGTTCCTGCCCAAAGCAATGCCGTTGACTATCTGAACCGTATTGCCGCTTCAAACGGCGGCGATATAACCGTCGGCGGTCACTCAAAAGGCGGCAACCTCGCCGTTTATGCCTCAGCATTTTGCGAACAGGCTGCCCGCCGCCGAATCACTCATATTTATAATTATGACGGCCCGGGCTTCACGGAAGATGTTTTGAATTCGGACAGCTACAAAAGCATCTGCGTGCTTGTGAACACTTTCGTTCCGCAGTCATCCGTCGTCGGCATGCTTCTCGGTCACGAAGAAAAGTATACAATCATTCACAGTACCGAAAGCGGAATCATGCAGCACGATATTTATTCCTGGGAACTGTTGTGCGACAAGTTCACCTATCTTGAAAAGGTCAACAACAGCAGCATGTTTATCGACTTCACGCTCAAGCATTGGCTCGCAGGAATGGATAACAGGCAGCGTGAGCAATTTGTCGATACCGTTTATGCCGTTATGCAGGATACAAATGCAAAGACGCTCCGAGATATTTCAGACAATTGGTTCGTATGCGTCAAAACAATGCTCCGCTCGCTTAAAAATATGGATGAGGATACCCGCAAATCCGTTTCGCATGCACTTCGTCTGCTTCTGCGCAGTGCAAAGATCGGACTTGCACAGATGATGCAGAATAAATAATTGTTTTGAATTAAGTGTGCGAATTTCGACATTCATCGGCTAAGGTCAGTATTTAATATAATGAAACGTTTTTTTATCAAGAATGCCTCTTTGCTGCTCCCCTGCGGACTGCAAACGGGGAGTATCGAGTTTGACAGCACAATCATTGCATTGCGCCGAAGCAACGATTCCTGTGCATCTGATTGCGAATGCGAAACGCTCGATGCGCACGGCGGCTTTGTTGTTCCCGGACTTTTTGATATCCACACGCACGGGGCATACGGCGCAGATTTTTCGGATGCGGATTTTTCGGACAGAAATGTATTGAACGACATTCACGAATGCAGCAATTACAAATGCAATGAGTTTGGTGCCGATAGTTTTCCGCTCAATTCCCCGCTTTTCCGCCTTTCACGATACTATCTCAGCCAAGGCGTAACCTCCTTCCTTGCAACAACAATGACTTTATGTGCAGAGGAGCTTTTTGCCGCCATGCATTCAATCGATGCGTTCTGCCGTATGCGCGCGGAATTTATCAAGCGCACTCCGAAGAAGCTGCATCACCTTGCCGGCGCAAAATGCATCGGCATAAATCTTGAGGGGCCTTTTCTCAGCAGCAGTAAGCGCGGGTCGCAGGCCGAATGCAATCTTCTTGCGCCCGATGCAGCATTGTTTCATCAGCTTAATGCCGCAAGCGGCGGTCGGATAAAACTCGTCACCGTTGCGCCCGAACTGCCCGGTGCGTTTGAATTCATTCGCAGCGTTTCGGGCTGCTGCACCGTTTCGGAAGGCCACAGTGCGGCTGACTACAACACGGCAATTGCCGCATTTCGAGCCGGAGCTTCCCATGTTACGCATATTTTCAACGGCATGAACGACTGTCTGCACCGTTCCCCCGGTATTGCGGGCGCGGCAGCCGATCTCGGAATTCCCGTTGAACTTATCTGTGACGGGCTGCATGTTCACCCTGCCGTGGTTCGCGGAGTTTTTCGGATCTTCGGCAAAAAAACCTGCCTGATATCGGATTCGCTTCGCTGCGCAGGAATGCCCGACGGTCGGTACAGCTTGGGCGGGCAGGAATTCGTTTTGTCCGACGGATGCGCCGCTCTTGCGGACGGCACGCTTGCGGGTTCTGCAATATCCCTTGCCGATGCGGTTCGCAACGCTGTTTCGTTCGGCATTTCGCCGTCCGACGCATTCTTTGCTGCATCTTATGCACCTTTCGCCTCCGTTTTCGGCGATTCCGCTCCGTTTGGACTTGAGTGCGGCCGCGCTGCGGATCTTGCTGTGTTTGATGCGAATTTAAACCTTAAAGCCGTGTTTATGGACGGCGAAAGAATGCTCTGAGCAAAAGGGGCACCGGCGCAGCTCCTTCTTTCCGTGAAATATATTTGCCGTTGTAGTTTTTTCGGATATCAAACAACGGTTGCTTGCGGATGATGCTTCTTTTTGGTACAATAGATGCAGTGGCTTCGGAGCTCCTCGGAGGTATGCGTATGAAATACAGCATTGCAATATGCGACGACAGCAAAACCGATGCAGCACTCGTGCAGTCGTTTTTGCTTGAATGGGCAAAACAGCGCGGTACGGAGGTTGAGATTGAGGTTTTCCCTTCTGCGGAAAGCTTTCTTTTTCGTTACGACGAGTATAAAGCTTTCGATATCCTGCTTTTTGATGTTGAAATGAGCGGGATGGACGGTGTGTCGGCGGCGCGTAAGGTTCGCCGCGAAAATGAAGCTGTTCAAATCGTGTTCATCACCGGCTATTCGGATTATATTGCCGAGGGCTATGATGTTGCCGCACTGCATTATCTCATGAAACCGCTCAACAAGGAAAAATTCTTCTCCGTTTTGAACCGAGCGGCTCAAAAAATCACGCAGAACGAACGCTGCATATGCTTTGAGAGCGGCGGCGAAATGCTTCGCATTCCGGTATACGAGATACACTACCTTGAAGTTTTCCGCAATTATGTTACCGTTCACGCAAAGCGCGAATACACGGTCAAGCGCACATTAAGCGAGTTTGAGCAGGAGCTCGGCAGCGGTTTTCACCGCATCGGAAGAGCCGTTATTGTGAACCTCAAGTTCGTTGCACACGTTACAAAAACCGAGGTTCAGCTTTCGGACGGAACCGTGCTTCCCCTTCCCCGCGGCGCATACGAACCGCTTAACCGTGCGATAATTGCGCACTTGTGAAACAGATTTTCCATATATACGGAGTGAAATCAATGAAAAGCCTTTTAAAGTGCATTTTAAAAAAGCATTATGACAGGCAGCTTGAAGCCGACCAAAATGAGTTTATTGAGACGCATTATCGCGAAGTTGAAAACATGTATCAAAAAATGCGCGGATGGCGGCACGATTATCACAACCATATTCAAACGCTCAAGTTTCTTGCCGCAAACAATGATATTGTCGGAATAAGGGAATATCTGAACGAGCTCGATACGAACCTTTCGATTCTTGACAGTTCGATCCGCACGGGAAACTCCATGGCGGATGCAATTTTGAACAGCAAAGTTTCACTTGCAAAAGCACGGGAAATCGATGTCCGCGTTGATGCACATATTCCCGTGAAACTTAAAATATCCGAAATTGACCTGTGCTGCATTCTCGGAAATCTGTTCGACAATGCAATCGATGCAAGCATGGCTCTTCCGCCGCAAAACAGGCTCATCCGTGTTTATATGGACATGAAGGGCAGCCGGCTCTATATCTCGTTCACAAATTTCACCTCTCAAAAAAAGCTCGGCAAACTCGGCCGCGTTTTTGCAACAACAAAGGGTTTGGAACACGGCCTCGGGCTTTCCCGCATTGAAAATATCGTTGAAAAGCATGACGGATATTTGAGCTTTAACTCCGAAGACGGCGCATTCACTGCGGAAATACTTCTTCCGCAGGAATAATTGCCTGTATTTTCACTTATCTTTTTCACACATTCGATGCAGCATTGCATTCGAATGTTTTTTGCTGCATATCACGCAGAGCCTTACTCCGCCCGCCTTCTGCGGCGGCAAAACTGCAATTCGTCCCCGCCAATCAACAATTCGTCCCCGAAATATGCAGCTCGAACGAATTTCGGCTATAATGCAAACATCAAAAAGCTGAAAGGCGGTTGATACAATGGACAAAAAAGAAACTCAATCCAAACCCGGCGCAAAAAAAGCACCGAAACCGAAGTACAATCTTTGGCAGAACACGGGATTCATGCTGCGCACATCCCGAAAGTACGCAAAGAGTGTTTTCCCGCTCTGCATCGTGCTTGCATTGCTCAGCGCGGGCAAAAGCGTTGCCGAACTGCTTATTGCACCTGCAATTCTGAACAAAATCGAGCTTTCCGCATCCCTCGGCAGTGTTGTTTTCACAATTGCGGCATTTGCCTTGGTGCTCATGCTGCTTTCCGGGCTTCGGTCCTATGTTGATACGAATGCGCTGTTCGGAAGAATCGCCGTTCGGAGTCAGGGAATCTATCTCAGCATTTCCCGCAAATATGCCGAAACATCCTATCCGAACCTTTTGAACACGGATTTTCTTGCCCTCGGAGAAAAGGCAAGTGCTGCCTGCGCCGGCAACTCAGAGGCCTCCGAAGCCATCTGGACGACTCTGACGGATCTGATGACGTCATGCATCGGCTTTATCGTCTATCTTGCTTTGCTGACGAACCTTAACCTTTGGCTTGCCGCACTTGTTGCCGCAACAACGGCTGTCAGCTATTTTGCAAGCAAACGCATCAACGAATGGGGCTATCTTCATCGCAGCGAAGAGCTTGAGCTTACAAAAAGAATCGAATACGCAAACAAAACCGCAACGTCGCGCGAGTTTGCTAAGGATATCCGCATGTTCGGCCTGCGCGGCTGGCTGGAAGATCTTTGGGGCAGCACAATGCGCCTGTACAGTGCGTTTTGTGCAAAGCGCGAGCGCAAATATATTTGGGCAAATATCATTGATATCGTTCTGACTTTTTTGCGCAACGGCATCGCTTATGCGTTTCTTATCGGAATCACCGTCAAAAACGGATTGCCTGCCTCCCAATTTCTTCTGTACTTTGCTGCACTGAGCGGCTTTGCACAGTGGGTCGTTGAGATTCTGGATAAGCTTTCCGTAATGCACAAGCAGAGCCTTGATATTTCCACGATTCGCGAATTTCTTGATTGGAACGAGCCTTTCGACCTTAACGGCGGCGAAAGAATCGCTTTTGAACCGAACAAGCAATATGAAATCAGGCTTGATGATGTTTCCTTCCGCTATCCGAAGGCGGATAAAGACACGCTCTCTCACATTAATCTGACCGTTCATCCGGGTGAAAAGCTTGCAATTGTCGGCCTTAACGGCGCAGGCAAAACAACGCTCGTGAAGCTTGTGTGCGGTTTTCTTGACCCGACCGAAGGACGCATACTGCTTAACGGAGAAGATATCCGCAAGTTTAACCGCAACGACTATTACGCTCTCTTTTCGGCGGTTTTCCAGGAATTCTCCGTGCTTGACGTCACCGTTAAGGAAAACGTTGCCCAATGTGTTGACGGAATCGATGAAGCCCGCGTTTGGCAGTGCATTGATAAGGCAGGTCTGACCGAAAAAATCAAGTCCCTCCCCAAGGGCATTGAAACGCATCTCGGCAGGCGTGTGTTTAAGGACGGAGTTGAGTTTTCCGGCGGGCAGACGCAGAGGCTCATGCTTGCAAGGGCATTGTATAAAAACGCACCGATACTCGTGCTTGACGAACCTACCGCGGCACTTGACCCGATTGCAGAAAATGACATCTATCAAAAATACAATGATATGACGCACGGACGAACCTCGTTCTTCATCTCTCACCGCCTTGCCTCAACGCGTTTTTGCGACAGAATCATTTTTGTTGACAGCGGAAAAATTGCAGAGGAAGGCACACATGACGAGCTTTTGAAAAACGGCGGAGGCTATGCCTATCTGTTTGAAGTTCAAAGCAAGTACTACCGCAGTGATAATCAGGACGGCACGTCAGACGGTTCTCCCGACGCCGCAATCAAATGAAAGGAGTGAGTGAAAATGAGTAACAATACCAACAAAAAAACAAGTTTCGCCGCTGCGTTCAAAAACAATTTGCGCGCATGGAAAATACTGTTCAAACCCTGCAAAGGAATATTTGTTTCGATATTTTTGAGCGCATTCACAGCCGCCGCAAGCCCGCTTGTGACGATATGGTTTTCAGCTCAGCTGCTGAATGAGCTTGCAGGCAGCAGAAACCCTGCCGCACTCCGCAATTGGGTTTTGCTGACGCTCGGCGCGACCGCCGGGATAATGCTGCTCAATGCGATTTTGCAGCATTGGCGCGAAGCGGAGGAATCCACTTTTTATGCCAAGATGCAGTCCGTATTCGGCAAAAAAAGGCTTGATATGGATTTTCCGAATGCTGACAGTCAGCGCGTCTATGAGCTTCAATCGCAGATATGGCAGAGCCAGAACTTCACCGGATACGGCCTTAGGCAATCGATTGAAATCTTTCGCTCCGGCTGCAATGCACTGTTTCAGATCATCGGCGGCATCGGACTTTCCCTCGGTTTGTTCTTTGCGAAGATTCCTCAGGCATCCGGGCTCGGCTTTCTGAACTCCCCGCTCTTCACCGTCGGTTTTATTGCCCTTCTGTTTGCGGCTGCACTTGCTGCACCCGTCTGCGCAACAAAAGGCAACTCCTATTGGGAACGCAACGATGAACAGGGCACTTTCGGCAACCGCGTGTTCGGTTATTTTTCAAGTGCCTCCTCCAACAGAGCCCGAATGGCGGATATGCGCTTTTATAAGCAGCAGGCCATTGCCGAGTATTACCTTGAAAATAACAATACATTCAGCATGAAATCCACCTTTGCACAATATGCAAAGGGACCCATGGGACTGCTCATTGCTCTTTCAAGCTGCGTGTCCGCATTTCTGACCGGTCTGATTTATCTGCTTGTTTGCATAAAGGCATGGGCGGGCGCATTCGGTCTCGGCACCGCAACGCAGTATATCGGTTCGGTAACAAGCTTTTTCGGAGGCTTATCGGAACTGATGAAGTGCATCGGCGTGATGCGGATCAATTCAAGTTTCCTTGACACAGTGTTTGAGCTTTTGGATACTCCGAACACAATGTATCAGGGCAGCCTCACCACCGAAAAGCGCAGCGATATTCAGTATGATGTTGAATTTCGTGATGTGTCGTTCAAATATCCCGGCAGTGAAGCGTATGCACTCCGCCATGTGAACATGAAGTTCAAAGTGGGCAGCCGTCTCGCAGTTGTGGGAATGAACGGCAGCGGCAAAACAACCTTCATAAAGCTGCTTTGCCGTCTGTATGACCCGACCGAAGGCGAAATACTGCTCAACGGCATCGACATTCGAAAATATCGTTACGATGACTACATGAAGATATTCTCTGTAGTATTTCAGGATTTCCAACTTCTGGCACTGCCCCTCGGGCAGAACGTTGCAGCAAGCCAAACATACGATGCCGCACGTGTGCTCGACTGTCTTAACAAGGCAGGGTTCGGCGAGAAGCTTGCAAAAATGCCGCACGGACTTGATACGTACCTTTATAAGAGCGTCGATACGGAAGGCGTTGACGTTTCCGGCGGTGAAGCGCAAAAAATCGCCATTGCACGCGCATTGTACAAGGATTCGCCGTTCATTATCCTTGATGAACCGACGGCCGCACTTGACCCGATTGCCGAAGCGGAGATTTATTCAAAATTCGATGAAATTGCAGGTGATAAGACTGCGGTTTACATCAGCCACCGCCTCTCCTCCTGCAAATTCTGTGATGAGATCGCCGTGTTTGACAGCGGCAGCGTGATTCAGCAGGGCACCCATTCCGACCTGCTTGCGGATGAAAGCGGCAAATACTTTGAACTTTGGAATGCTCAGGCACAATATTACAAAAAAGATACTGTTCAGCCGGCATAACGCCGTCATACTGTTCAATTCCGTTCAGTCGGACCGCATGCCCCTTTCCGGCTGAAATTTAAGAGCGACGATGCACAAAGCTGCACCGCCGCTCTTTTGTGTGTTCTGCAAACGACTTAAGTGGTTTTTAATTTTTCATAGATTTATCTTTGCTTATTGTACTTGCACACAGTTGCCGAAGGATCTTTTCCGCACTTCAGCTCTTTAATGCTGCGCAAAATACGCCTTGCCGGTGCGCGGCATTTCCGCTCTGCTAAGATTTTATCAGGAAACTGAGTGTTAAAAACATCGCTTATAACAGCCGAAATTTGCCGAACGTTCATGTTCGGTTCGATCCGCACAGCTATCATTGCCGCCTCAGCCCCGAATTCATGGACCGATGCACAGCAGCAGGACACAAGTCCATGGGGATACCATTCATCTATTATCGTCTTTACAGCTTCGTAGATCGAACTGTCAAAGTCCATATTCCCCCTCCTGCGAATTCAAAAAAATAATATGTTTAAAATTTGAAAACAAACAATAAAATATTTCAAGTTAACTGTTTGAAAAATAAGCGAACAGTCAAGCAGTGTTATGTTTTTGAAGGCAGGTGCAGTTTCACGCACCAATAAAAACCTTGCCCGCATTCCGGTGCAACAGTCTTCAATGATGCTATATTACAACATTTATATTCTCTTGTCAAGCATTTTTTTACCTGAATATCAATTTCGGCATTAATTATTTTTCAGTTGTTGACATATACACGGTTTGCACGCTCAGTGACGAGACAGGTCAATTCATAGTTTATGGTTCCCACAATTTGAGCCACGGCTTCAATGCTCATGCCGCCCCGCCCAAACAGAATCGCTTCATCACCCTGCCGCACATCGCCGCCGGTTACATCCGCCATGCAGACATCCATGCATATGCGCCCGATCTGGTTGTATGCTTTTCCGTTTATGAAAACCTTTCCCATGTTCGAAAGCCTGCGCGGATAGCCGTCCGCATACCCCGCAGGAATTACGGCACTTGTGATGCCTTCCTCGGCGCGATATGTTCTTCCGTAGCTCACGGTTGTGCCCTTGGGCAGATTTCGAACCTGTGAAACGCGCGCTTTGAGCGTCATAACCGGCTTAAGCGGGCCGTTCTCGACCGGTTCGCTGTCGGGGTACATGCCGTAAAGCATAATTCCCTCGCGAACGGAATCGAAATGCTTCACATCCGTCAGTATTGCAGCAGAGTTGCTCACATGGCAGTTTTTGATTCGGATACCGTGCGCGGCGAGTCCGTTAAAAACGGCAAGATAATTGTTGTATTGAAAATCGGTGAAAGCCTTTTGCGAAGGGTCGTCCGCAACGGCAAAATGCGTGTACATTCCGACAGTGTCAAGGTTTTTCATGTGATAAATGCGTTCCGCCGCATCAACAGCCTCGGAGTGATTGCTCTGTGCGAATATGCCTATGCGTGACATACCCGTGTCAAGTGCGATATGGACCATCACCTTGACCCCGAGCCTGCCTGCCGCACAATTCAGCGCAGCAGCATGAGCTTCGTCCACAACGGTCTGTTCAATATTCAGCCTGCTGAGGGTTTCAGCATATTCGGGAGCGGTGTAACCGAGTATCAGAATCGGAATTGTGATGCCGTTCTCACGCAGCTCGACAGCTTCGCTCAGCGCCGCAACCGCGAACATTTCAGCTCCGTTCCGCTGAAGGAATTGCCCGCATTTAACCGCGCCGTGTCCGTACGCATCCGCTTTCAGAACGCATATAACCCTGCGGTCGGAACGTTTTTTTGCATATTCAAAATTATGCTTAAGCGCGCCGAGATCGATCTCCGCCCAAGCTCTTGTTGTTTCGCTTACTGAATCATTACAATTTGCGGAATACATCTTTTTGAATTCCCTTCCCCCGTCGGCAGCACGGGCTTATTTTGCCTGTTTATATATCTGAAACCGATACTTTCTTACGCCGCATTATGTGCAAGGCACTCTGTCAGCCCTTCATACGCGAGATAAAGCGCAACAAGTATGATAATTATGCCGAGTACAATGCGAATTGCTCTGCTTATTTTTTCATACTTTGCATTTGAAGTTAATCTTTGAACAAAGCCAACGCTTGTGCCTGCCGCCACAGACAGCACTGCATGTCCTGCCGAAAACAGGAGCAAAAGAATAAATCCGAACAGAACATTCCCGCCGCCCGCATCAGCAGCAATCGCCATCAAAGCAAAAACTATCGGCAGCGCACAGTGCGAAGCAAACAATCCGGCAATTATTCCGGATATGAACGCACCGACGCCGCCTGTTAAACGGCTTTTTGCCAGCACCGAATTGCCGGAAGGAATGATTCGAATTACCTCCCACATCTGAAGTGCCATCAGCACAAGCAATATGCTCATCGCAAAATGAAGGACGGTTTCGGCGCGTTCCAAAAGCCCGCCCAGTGCTGAAGCAAGCATTCCGAGAATGCAGAAAGTTACGGTTGAACCAACGGCAAACAGAATGCTCAACAGCAATGCACGGCGCGAACTCTTTCCGTTCTGCGGCAAATCCTGCCCGCCGACAAAACCTATCACCAAAGGTATAGTTGACAATGAGCACGGCATGAGCGAGGTCAACACGCCTGAAACAATTGCAATAACAGGTGCAAGCCAAAGCTTGTCCGCAACCGCTTCTGCCAATGATTTCAAGAATTCGTTCATCCTCTCCTCCTTGTCCGATCTGTTCTCAGTGCTTTTGCGTCAGTCCGCACAGGCTGCCGCTTCTGCCGATTATTTTCACTCAATTGTCTGTGACTGCCTGCGGGACCACAAGCAGCTGTTTCTTCAAATCAGTTTCGGTCGATTGTCTGTGACCGCTTAATTTTACTCGGTTGTCTGTGACTGCCTGCGGGACCGCAAGCATCTGTTTCGGCGAGTTAATTTTACTCGGTTGTCTGTGACTGCTTGCGGGACCGCAAGCATCCGTTTCGGCGAGTTAATTTCACTCGATTGTCTGTGACTGCTTGCGGGACCGCAAGCATCCGTTTCGGCGAGTTAATTTTACTCGATTGTCTGTGATCGCTTAATTTTACTCGATTGTCTGTGACTGCTTGCGGTTAAATTCCTTTATCCGCTGGTCCTTCGTCAAAAGGCGTTTACGCATACGGATATTCTTCGGCGTTACCTCAACCAGCTCATCGTCACGAATAAACTCCATGCACTGTTCAAGGCTTAAATCAACCGGCGGTGTAAGACGCAGAGCTTCATCCGAACCGGAAGCGCGCATATTCGTGACATGTTTACGTTTGCAAACGTTAACAACAATATCTTCGTTGCGGGAACATTCACCCACAATTTGTCCCTCGTAAATCGGATCTCCGGGACGAACAAACAGTCTTCCGCGTTCCTGAGTGTTAAACAGACCGTATGAGTTCGCCTCGCCGGATTCGGAAGCGATAAGCGAACCGCGTGTACGCTCCGCAATTTCGCCCGTGTAAGGTTCATAATCCTTAAATATATGGCTCATTACGCCGTTGCCCCTTGTGTCGGTCAGAAGCTCACTGCGATAGCCCATCAGTCCGCGCGCAGGTATATCGAAAATCAAGCGAACACTTCCCTCGTTTTCGTTAATCATGTTGTTCAGAACAGCGCGCCGCGTTCCGAGTTTTTCCATAACCGTGCCCATGTATTCCTGCGGGACGTCGATTGTCAGCTCCTCGATGGGCTCAAGCAGATGCCCCTGCTCGTCGCGCTTCATTATTACTTTCGGACGGGAAACTGCAAATTCAAAGTCCTGCCTGCGCATGGTTTCGATAAGAATCGACAAATGCAGCTCACCCCTGCCGCTGACTTTGAAAGCATCGGTTGAAGAAGTGGGTTCAACCCGCATTGAAACATTCGTTTCCACCTCTTTAAACAGGCGGTCGCGCAGATTGCGTGAAGTTACGTATTTTCCCTCTCTGCCCGCAAAAGGACTTGTATTGACTATGAAATCCATGCTCACAGTCGGTTCGTCGATATGAACAAAGGGCAGCGGTTCAACACATGCGGGGTCACATACCGTTTCACCGATTGAAATCCCGGGGATCCCTGCAACGGCAACGATATCACCCGCGCCGACGGACTCTGCCTCAACGCGTTTCAATCCCTCGAACCTATACAGGCGGGAAAGCTTTGCCTCACGGGGAACACCGCCGAGGGCACAGACCGTCACGGCACGGTTGCGGTTTGCAACACCGCGTTCGATCCTGCCGACGCCGATCCTGCCGACATAGTCATCGTAATCAATCGTTGAAATAAGCAGCTGAAGAGGTGCGTCTTCATCACCTCCCGGAGCGGGAACATGGTTGATAATCGTGTCAAACACAGGCTGCATGTTCTCCGTCATTTCATCGGGTTCAAAGCCTGAAACTCCGTTGCGTGCCGAAGCATATACTATCGGGAAATCCAGCTGTTCTTCGCTTGCGCCGAGTTCGATGAAAAGATCCAGTGTTTCGTCCACGACCTCGTACGGGCGCGCACCGGGACGATCAACCTTGTTGATGACAACAACAGGCACCTTGCCCAATTCCAATGCTTTGCGCAAAACGAACCTTGTCTGCGGCATACAGCCCTCAAATGCATCAACAAGCAACAGCACGCCGTCAACCATTTTCAAAATGCGTTCAACCTCGCCGCCGAAATCGGCATGGCCGGGAGTGTCAACAATGTTGATGCGGTAGCCTTTGTAGTTTACCGCCGTGTTTTTCGAAAGAATTGTGATGCCGCGCTCACGTTCAAGGTCATTGGAGTCCATTACCCTGTCCTGCACCTGTTCATTGGTGCGGAAAACACCGCTCTGCCGCAGAAGCTGATCAACAAGGGTCGTTTTACCGTGGTCAACATGCGCAATGATCGCAACGTTGCGAATCTTTTCGTTCATATTATTACAGTTACCGCTTCCGCCGCTGCGAAAGCGTCCTTTCAGCTATTTTTAATATTCAAATGCTTCACTTTCACCGAAAATATCGGCTCAGCAATCGGTGTTTTTGTTCGTCTCCCCGATTTTTCACAACTTATTATTTTACAACCTCTTTTGCGGCATTGCAAGAGGTTTGAACATTATATCATTTTGATTACCCTGCCGGAGCATTCGTACGGTTAAATATATTGCTATTTGCATTGATATATGGTAGAATTCTTTTTGCTGAAGCAGCAGTTGTTTCAAAGATGTGTTCTTAAATTATGAAAAAGATAAGTTTCGTTTTGCGCAAGCAAGCGGCAGGGAGGAAACAATGAGTACGATTCGTGACATATCACTTGCTCCTTTGGGGCATAAACGTATTGAATGGGTTAAGGACTTTATGCCCGTTTTGAGTGCACTGCGGGAACGTTTTGTCCGCGAGCAGCCTTTCCGCGGGCTGCGGATTTCGGTATGCGTTCACCTTGAAGCAAAGACCGCATATCTTGCACTCGTACTGCGCGACGGCGGTGCAACAGTTTCCGTGACCGGAAGCAATCCGCTTTCAACAAAGGACGACATTTGTGCCGCACTTGTCGAGGACGGGATGGATGTTCATGCATTTTTCGGCGCAACCGAAGAAGAGTATTATGAACATATTCGCCGCGTCCTTGAGTTCAAACCGCATATCATTATTGATGACGGCGGTGAATTTGTGACGATGCTTACCGAAAAGCATCCGGAATATGCAGAATGCCTTATCGGCGGCTGTGAAGAAACGACCACCGGCATTCACAAGCTCCGTGCACGGGCCAAGGACGGCTCACTGCCCTTCCCCATGCTTGCGGTCAATGATGCTGATTGCAAACACCTTTTTGACAACCGCCACGGCACGGGGCAAAGCGTTTGGGACGGAATCATGTACACGACAAACAACATGGTAACCGGGCGCACCGTTGTCGTTGCAGGGTACGGTTTTTGTTCAAACGGCATTGCAATGCGCGCAAAAGGACTGGGCGCAAATGTTATTGTTACGGAAGTAAATCCTTTCCGCGCACTTGAAGCGGTAATGGACGGATTCCGCGTTATGACTATGGATGAGGCAGCACCTATCGGCGATATTTTTGTTACCGCTACCGGCTGCCGCGACGTCATTACCGCAAGGCATTTCGAAAAGATGAAGCATAATGCCATTCTTGCCAACGCCGGGCATTTTGATGTTGAAGTCAGCAAAGAAGATCTTGAGAAAATTGCTGTTGAAAAAATCGAGCGCAAACCTTTCATAACCGGATACAGAACGGCAGACGGACGCATACTGAACCTGCTTGCGGACGGGAGGCTCGTTAATATCGTTGCAGGCAACGGACACCCTGCGGAAATAATGGATCTCAGCTTTGCAATTCAGGCTCTTTCCGCATGCTGGCTTGCAAAACACGGAAGAGAAACGGCACCCGGGCTTTACGATGTTCCGAAGCAGATAGACAATGAAGTTATTCGCATGAAGCTTGATGCAATGGGGCTGCATATCGATTCGCTGACACCGGAGCAGGAAGCCTACCTTAACGGGAAATAATCTTATTGAATATTCGAATCAACGGATTAATTCTTTCAGAAATTCCATATGTCAATCATGCCGGACTGCCCTTGCGGTTTGTCCGGTTTTTTTTGCATCAACGCACCTGAATTACCGTGCTGCGCTTAAGATTAAGAAATCGCTGCACATTAATCCGCATCGCAATCATCGTCACGCCGGGCATTTTGGTTTTATTGAAAATATGTATATTGCCCGCATTTTTTGCAGATGCTTTTCATATCATTTGACAAGCACAGGGAGGTATTGTAAAATATGGATAAGCACAGCAAAAAAGCATTCAGCGACGAACCCGCCGCAGCACTGCGCAAATGGAAAGCTGCAATGGCAAGGTTTGATGCCGCTGCACCGGATGAAGCAAAAATCGTTGCGCTTGAAGTCGAAGCGGCGCGAAGGCGGTACATCTTTTTGCTGGAGCAAAGGCGTGCAGAGCAATAGGCGTGTGCATGCTCAATGCCGGCAGCCGATTCGGGTTAAGATTTTTCTGTCTGTTCCCGCCGGTTACCGATGCAGCGATTGTTCGAACGCCAAGATTAAAACCAACCGGAAAGGATACTCTTTTTATGGCTCCTCAGATTCTGACGTTCATCATCGTACTTGCGGTTATATTTATCATTTTCAAAATTTTCAACCTGAGCATCAAGATTTTTTTCAAACTGCTTATCAATGCACTTATCGGTGCAGCGCTGCTGTTTGTTTTTAACTTTGTTTTTGCAGGTTTGATGAATCTAAGCTTCTTTTATATTAACATAACATGGCTGACGGCACTTATAACCGGCATATTCGGAGTTCCCGGCGTTGTTGTTTTGCTCATCATCGGATTGCTCTGATGCAAGCCTTTGAAGTTTTCGGTAATTCGGCCTTTTGGAGGAAAACATGTTTACCTACAGTGATTATGTTGAAAGCGCGGCAGTTCTGCGCGAAAAACTGAGCGGATTTGAACCCGATGTGCTTATTATACTCGGTTCCGGACTGGGTTCGCTCGGTGAAAATGTTCAAAATCCGATTTTCATTGACTACGGGGAGATTCCGCGCATGCGGACAAGCACCGCAATCGGTCATAAAGGGCGCTTCATTGCGGGTTTGCTCGGCGGCAAGCGTGTGCTTTTAATGCAGGGTCGACTTCATATTTACGAAGGATGGTCGGCAGAGGAAGTTGTCTTCCCCGTCAGGCTCGCAAAGCTTATCGGCATTGACAAAATGATCATAACCAATGCGGCAGGCGGAATAAACCGTGATTTTAAAGTCGGTGAGCTGATGCTCATTTCTGATTTTATCAAATTCAACTGTGTCAACCCGCTGGCAGGTCGGAATATAGACGAGTTCGGCCCGCGGTTCCCGGATATGAGCCGCGTTTTTGACAGGGACTACATGGAACTTTTCCGTTCAGTATGTGCGGATTCTCGGGAAAACGTACGCGAAGGCGTGTATTTCTACTGCATGGGCCCGAATTACGAAACACCGGCCGAAATTCGTGCAATGCGTACACTCGGTGCGGATGCAGTCGGAATGAGCACCGTCCCCGAGTGCATTGCAGCGCGGCATTGCGGAATGCGAATTTTGGGCATAACGCTTATTACAAACATGGCTGCCGGAATTTTGGACAAACCGTTATCCGGTGAAGAGGTCATTGAGGCCGGAAACGCCGCAAGCAAACGCTTCGTTTCGCACGTTGCGGAGTTTTTAAGGCGCATGCCGCTTGATTAACCGAACATCTGCTCCATGCCGGCTCTGCCGAAGCATTTACGGCTGTGAGTCGGCTTTGTTGGTTTAAATTGAATTATGTTGGATATTTTAATTAAAAACGCAAACATCATCACAATGAACGATGCACTGCCTGTTGTTTCGGGCGGCTGCATCGGCATAGAAAACGGGAAAATCAGCTTTGTTTCCGACAGGAATTCGCCCGAAATGCAAATTGCGGCCGAACGCATCATCGACGCTGACGGCAATATTGTCATGCCCGGGCTTATCAATACCCATGCGCACGCAGCGATGTGCATAATGCGCGGTTATGCGGATGATTACGCACTTAATGACTGGCTTTTCAAGAAAATATTCCCCGTTGAAGGCAGGCTCACGCGCGAAGCAGTGCTTGCAGGCGTTCGTTTGGGAATTGCGGAAATGCTTGCAAGCGGAACAACTTCTTTTTCCGATATGTATTTTTTTGAGTCTGATTCAGCCGCTGTTGCAGCCGAAATCGGCATTCGCGCTTCGCTCTGCAATTCCGTGCTCGCTCTCGGCGATGATTATGATTTTGAACAGGACAGAGCCGTTATTGAAACGCGTGCATTGATTCGGGACTGGCATCTTGCCGCAAACGGGCGCATTCGTGCCGACGTCGGCATACATGCCGAATACACATCCCGACCCGAGCATTGGCGCAAGGTTTCGGAGCTTGCCGAAAAGCATAATCTTGTGACGCAAATTCACCTTTCCGAAACAAAACGCGAAACCGATGAATGCATCGCACGCTATGGCAAAACCCCAACCGAAATTCTCAACGAAAACGGTGTTTTCAACACACGCACACTTGCGGCGCACGGAGTTTATTTGACGAATCGGGATATGAGCATTCTTGCTCGGCGCGGCGTCTCCGTTGCACACAATCCCGTATCAAACCTTAAGCTCGCAAGCGGTATTGCGAATGTCACCGCGATGCTCAAAAGCGGTGTCAACGTTTCCCTCGGCACGGACGGCTGCGCCTCAAACAATTCGCACGATTTGTTCGAAGAATTGAAGCTCGCCGCACTGCTTGCAAAAGGCACAAGCCTTGACCCAACGGCCGTTCCCGCATATTCTGCGCTGAAACTCGCAACCGTGAACGGAGCGTATGCACAGGGAAGAGAGAACGAGATCGGGCGGCTGATTCCCGGGTTTGATGCCGATATAATCATGGTTAACACACATTCTCCCCGTCTGCGTCCCGTTTATGATCCATGCGGAACCGTCGTCTATTCCGCCTGCGGTTCTGACGTTTGCCTTACGATCGTTCAGGGAAAAATTCTGTATGAAAACGGACGGTGGTTCACTGTTGATGTTTCAAAAGCAATTGAGGATGCCGAACGTTTCGGTGTTCCTCAGGTTCTCGGCAAGTGAAACACAGTTAAATAAGCAACAAGGCTCAATGCCCGCAAGTCATTAATTTGACCGCCGACATTGAGCCCTTTATTATTTTCAAATCGTTTTCGGTTTTAAATCAAAACCCGCTCCGTAAATATCGCAAACACTTACAGCTCCATGCTGCCGGTCGTTCTGGGATACGGGGTTACATCGCGGATATTGGAAATACCCGTGAGGTACATCAGGATGCGCTCGAAGCCGAGGCCGAAACCGGCGTGTTTAACTCCGCCGTATTTACGAAGGTCAAGATACCACTCGTAATAGCTCATGTCCATGCCGAGATCTTCAATTTTCTTCCTGAGAACATCATAACGTTCCTCGCGCTGGCTGCCGCCGATGATCTCTCCGACACCGGGAACAAGCAAATCCGCTGCCGCAACGGTTTTTCCGTCATCATTGAGGCGCATATAGAAGCTCTTGATTTCTGCGGGGTAGTCCGTGAGGAACACAGGACAATGGTAAACCTCTTCGCAGATATAGCGTTCGTGCTCGGTTTGCAGATCGCAGCCCCAGAAAACGGGATACTGGAACTGCTTGCCGGATGCCTGAAGCAGCTCAACAGCTTTTGTGTATGAACAGCGAACAAAATCGGAATTCACAACATGGTTAAGCCTTTCAAGAAGAGTGCTGTCCATGAATCGATTGAAAAATTCCATTTCATCCGGGCAACGCTCAAGAACAGTTTTGATGATGTATTTAATCATCGCCTCTGCGGTATCCATGTAGCCGTTGAGGTCGCAGAAAGCCATTTCGGGCTCTATCTGCCAGAACTCCGCGGCATGACGTGCGGTGTTGCTGTTTTCTGCACGGAATGTGGGTCCGAACGTGTAAATATCGCGGAACGCAAGTGCAAATGCCTCGCCGTGAAGCTGACCGCTGACGGTAAGGTTGCAGGGCTTTCCGAAAAAGTCTTTTGAGAAATCCACCTTGCCGTCCTCGGTGCGGGGAGGATTATCCATATCAAGGGTCGTGACGCGGAACATCTCACCCGCTCCCTCGCAGTCACTGCCGGTGAAAATCGGGGTGTGTACGTAAACGAACCCGCGTTCATCGAAAAAGCGATGAATTGCCTGTGCAACAACGCTGCGAACACGGAAAACAGCCTGGAAAGTGTTCGTGCGGGGGCGCAGGTGCAGAATCGTGCGCAAATACTCCATTGAGTGACGCTTTTTCTGAAGCGGATAATCATTGGGGCATTCGCCCTCGATGATAACCTCGTTGGCCTTGATTTCAAACGACTGTTTTGCCTCCGGAGTGAGCTCAAGCACACCCTTTACCGTTATTGCAGTGCCGGTTGCAAAAAACTTTGAAACGGACTCGGGAATTTCGCCGTGCTCATAAACAACCTGAACGCTGCGGAAAGCCGAACCGTCGCCAAGCTCGATGAAGCCGACGTTCTTGCTCTCGCGTGCGGTTTTTATCCAGCCGGAAACCTCAATATCGCCCACATACTTTTCGGGGCATTTATGCAATTCGTACAACCTTATCATATTGCACCTCGTATACTGTAATTATCCAAGAATTCTATCATAATTCTTCCTTTTTTGCAAGATAAATGATTATATATTTTTTATCCTCGTTCGCTGTGCAAACCGCCGCAGACACGGCTGCGGCATTGCTGTCGGTTCCGGCTGCGGCGTATAAGCTCATACTATTAAGGATTGGCCTTATTTGAAAATTCTATCCCATTGTGCGTTATAGATATCGATCTTGTCGCTGAGATCGCGATAAATAACGCTCTTCTTAACGGCCTCTTCGGGAACATTGTATGCAGTGTTGTTTGCCCACTCATCCCCGAGAATGTCGAGAACCTTTGTGTTTGCGGAAGAGTATCCGATGAATTCGATGTTCTTCGCCGCAACTTCGGGTTCAAGCAGGAAATCGATGAACTGTTCCGCCATTTCCTTTTTGCTGCTTGTTGCGGTTATAACAATGCTGTCGAAATAGATGTTGCTGCCTTCTTCCGGCACGAAAAATCCGAGATCCTCGTTTTCCTGCATGCACCATACTGCATCACCGGAATAAACAAGCGCAAGTGCGCCGCTGCCCTGAATCATGCTGTCCTTAACATCATCCGTGAGATACGCCTTAACAAGGGGTTTCTGCTCAATAAGAGCGTCGGCAGCCTGCTTTATTTCGTCCGCATTGTCGGTGTTGATATCGTAGCCGCAGTAAATAAGTGCTGCCGCCATTGCATCGCGAACGCTGTCGTACATGTATATTTCATCCCTATACTTTTCATTCCAAAGAACATTCCAGTGCCCGAGATCCGCTTCATCAACCATCGTTTTGTTATACAGAATGCCGAGAACTCCCCATGTGTACGGAACTGAATACTCATTCGTCGGGTCATATGCAAGGTTGCGGTATGCCTCACCGATGTTCTCGTAGTTTTTAAGGCTGCTGCAATCAATCTTTGCAAGGCGGCCTTCACCGATCATGCGCTCAATTGCATAATCGGACGGAATGCAAAGGTCATACGGACAATCATCGGCCTGAAGCTGAATCATCATTTCCTCGTTGCTGGTGACGACTTTTTCTTTTATTGTTATCCCAGTGCGGCGTTTGAACTCATCCTTCAGAGAAGGCTCAAGATAGTCGCCCCAGTTAAGAAGGTTGAGAGTTTTGTCCGAGCTGCAGCCGGTAAAAACCGGAACGACCAGCGCGAGCATTGCTGCCGCAAGAAGCAGTGAAACAAGTTTTTTCATTATTTTTCCTCCGTTTTTATGTTTTATGCTTTTCAGCAAAATAACCAATAGATTTAACCGGCTGCTGCCGTTGTCCGCAAAAGAGGGGCTGTGCGGCACCGGGATTCAGTTTTTCTGTGCAACTTTCCGCCGCTGCTGTTCGGCTTCCTTCTCCTGTCGAATGCTGCGCAGATTTACAATCAGAAGCAGCGTACCGACAACCACGAACATCAATGCCGAAAGCGCGCAGAATTTTGTGTGAACGCCTCCCTTTGCCGTTTTTGAATAAATCAGCATTGCAAGGTTCGTGCTCGTTCCGCCGGTGAAAAGGCTTATTGCAAAATCATCTATGCTGAGCGTGAACGCAAGCAGAAGGCCGGAAACGATTCCGGGCATGATGTCGGGAATAACGACCTTTGCAAGAGCTTTTACCGGGCTGCATCCCAAATCCATCGCCGCTTCATACAGCGAGTCGCTGCTTTGACGCAGTTTCGGCAGAACAGAAAAGATTACGTACGGTATATTAAACGTTATGTGTGCAATCACCATTCGAGTTATGCCCACGTTTTGTTTTATGCCAATAAATGCAAACAGAAGCATCATTGAAATACCGGTCACAAGGTCCGGATTGACCATCGGGAGCTGAGTTATCGACTCAACAACGGCACGGGGACGCTTTTTCATGGAATGCAGACCAATTGCTGTTGCCGTGCCGATAACGGTTGCAAGAATGCTTGAAATCACTGCAACGAGCAGCGTTGTCAGCAATGCATCCATAACATCGCCGTCGGAGAAAAGCGCAGTGTATGCACCGAACGAGAATCCGTTCCATATTGCAGCCGAACGCGAATCGGTGAACGACATAACGAGCATTACCGCAATGGGAAGATACATAAACAGCACGACAATGCCGAGGTATGCTCCCTTTAAGAATTTGCCGAACTTTTTCACCAGAGGGTTCCTCCTTCCCTGCCTTCGTCTCTGTCCGCTCTGCGCATTATGACCATTGAAATTATAACAAGAATAATCAGCACGAGCGACAATGTTGAACCGACACCGAACGATTTGTTAATGAGGAATTTTTCCTCGATCAGCTGACCGAACAACACGATTTTTTTGCCGCCGAGCATTGTTGAAACAGCAAAAGTCGACATTGCGGGAACAAACACCATGGTTATTCCGGAAATGATTCCCGGAATGGACTGCGGGAGCACAACTCGGAGGAATGTGTTCAGCCCGTTCGCACCGAGATCATGCGCCGCTTCGATATGGGATCTGTCGATTTTTATGAGCGTTGTATAAATCGGCAGAATCATAAAGGGCAAAAAGTCATATATTGTTGCAATCAGAACCGCGCCGGGCGTGTAGATGAGCTGAACGTCCGTCGCGCCGAACCAAGAGAGCACCGTTGCAACGATTCCGTCATCATAAAGAATTATTTTCCACGCAAGAGTTCTGAGCAGCATGTTCATCCACATCGGCATTATGAACAGTATCGAAAGCAATGCCGCCGTACGTTTTTTCATGTTTGAAAGAATATATGCAACCGGATATCCCGCAAGAAGGCACACGGCGGTTGTTGCCAATGCGATCCAGATGGAGTTCCACAGCGCGGGAAGATAGGTCGTGCTTGAAAAAACCTGTTTGACGTATTCGGTTGTGAATGTGCCGTTGTCGAAGAACGCATAGTATGCAACAAAAAGCATCGGAGCAACTATGAACAGCGGCATCCATACGAAAATATACGGGTAAGCAAGACGGGTTCTTTTCATCGATTTGCTTTTTGCCTCCTTTTTATTTGCTGCATATTTCCGTTCATAAGTTCTGCTGAGGTTCTTCCGCCGCAGCTTCCGTCGGTTGTTTGCGTTCCGGGTTCATAATGTGAATAGCATCCGGAAGAACTTCGATTCCGACGGTTTCGCCGACGGGCACGAAATCCGTTGAATGAACTTTGAATATGCGCCCATCGCAATCCACAGTGAATTCATAGTGAACGCCCATGAAAAGAACACTCGTTACAACGCCGTGCAGCGGAGTTTTGCCTATCGGCACAAAATCAACATCCTCGGGACGGATAACAACATCAACGGGTTGTTCCGTGCCGAACCCCGCATCCACGCATTCGTAATCAATTCCGTGAATGTTCACAAGGTAGTCACGCCGCATGGTTGCTTCAAAAATATTGCTTTCACCGATGAACCTTGCGACAAAGCGGTTTTTGGGCTCGTTATAAACATCTGTCGGGCAGCCGATCTGCTGAATGACACCGTGATTCATAACGGCAATTGTATCACTCATGGTGAGGGCTTCCTCCTGGTCGTGAGTAACAAAGATAAACGTTATGCCAAGCTTTTTCTGCATACGCTTAAGCTCTATCTGCATCTCCTTGCGGAGTTTGAGATCGAGTGCGCCGAGGGGCTCATCCAGCAGAAGCACCTCCGGTTCGTTCACAAGCGCACGCGCAATGGCAACGCGCTGCTGCTGTCCGCCGGAAAGCTGGTCAATATAACGTTTTTCATATCCCGCAAGGTTAACAAGTTCAAGCATTTCCGTGACGCGGCGTTTGATTTCATCCTTCGGCAGCTTGCGTATTTTCAGGCCGAAAGCAACGTTTTCAAATACGTTAAGATGAGAAAACAGCGCATATTTCTGGAATACGGTGTTGACTCTGCGTTTATACGGCGGAACATTTGTCAGCTCCTTTCCGTCCATCATTATTTTGCCCGATGACGGCATAATGAAACCCGCAATAAGGCGGAGCAAGGTCGTTTTGCCGCAGCCGGAAGGACCGAGAAGGGTTAAAAACTCACCGTCGCGGATGTAAAGATTGATGTTGTTAAGCGCAACATCACCGTCATAATCCTTTGAAACATTGACAAGCTCTATCAGGCGTTTGTTTTCCATATTTATACCCCGCTTCCGCAGCTGCGAAAGCACCCTTTCTCCGATTTCGGCATGTTCCTTCGGTCTGCGCACACCGTGCCGTCGGCATACGCGGGAATCTTTCGTTTTTTTACCTGGGCCGCCGCGTATTCGGCGGACACAGCCCAACTGTATTCAAGAGGATCATGTCATTGCCGCAAAAGCAGTTACGGACATAAACCTTAAGTCATCCTGCATCTTTATCAGAAGGACGGCGGGGTCACGACCCACAACACGCGCGCTTCGCGCTTTGAGAGATTGGCAATATAGTGATTCTCCGTCGGTTTAAAGCAGAAGCTGTCCCCTTTGTGAAGTTTAAGCTTTCTGCTGCCGATAACAAGAATTACACTGCCGGAAAGCACATATCCGAATTCCTCACCCTCGTGGGGTTCATCCTCAAAAGTTTTGCCTCCTTCGCCGAGCGTCACAAGAATGGGTTCCAAATCATTTTTCTGAGCGTTCGGAACAAGCCAGCAGACCTTTGAGCCAAGGTCGGAATCTTCGCTTTCGAACATGTCGTCCGGGGTGAAGACAACTTTTTCATCCGCATCCCCGGTTGTGAAAAAATCGGCAATATCGGTGCCCAAAGCTTCAAGGATGTCGATAAGAGTTGCAATGGACGGCGAGGTCAGATTGCGTTCAAGCTGCGAAATAAAGCCTTTTGAAAGCTCGGTTCTTGCCGCAAGTTCCTCCTGCGTCAGTCCGAGTTTCAGCCGAGTTCGCTTGATTTTATCGCCGATGTCGATCACCGTATCGCTCTCCTTTCCGAGCAGCAGTCCGCGCTTTTCGGGTGTTTTGAATCACTAAACTCCGTGTTTAGTTCCGCACCCCCTGCGCCGAACATGAAAGCTAAACCTTGAGTTAAGCATTGCTAAACTCAAGGCATATTAAAACACTTTTCCGCCCCATTGTCAACAGTTCCGCAACAATATACATTTTTTGACTTGTTTTGACGCTTTTCGTCGTTTCGGGCTATCCTTTTTGTTCTGTCTCCCGTTCCGAATCATGTTCTGCGGAAATGCAATATAAATGATTAATATATCTGTTGACATTCAATATACGCAATGCTAAAATCGACATGTGTCCGATGCTCTGTCGGGCAGAAAGAAATATACGGAGGACAGTTTCAGAATGAAAAAACTTATCTCGCTTCTCATCGCCGTGCTTATGGTATTCGGGCTTTTGCCCGTACTGTCGGCCCCGGCGACACATGCTTCCGCCGACTCATCCGACGGATACGGCGATTCCAAATCCGCCTCGCATCCTGCTGATACACTTCGCGGATTCAGCTATTTTTATCACGACTCAAAATTCATGGGCGGGCCTTACGGCTGGGTCTCAATGGCGTCCGGCAATCCGGAAGGCGCAAGCTTCATATCCGACTTTACGGAAAGCGGTTACGTTGCCGGTGAATTTTACAACGGCTACGTTTACGGCTATCGCTATGCGGAGGAAAGCAATTACCACTTCTGCAAAGTGAACGCGTTCACTTTTGAAGAAACCATTCTCGGCACATCCGAAGCCGTTGCCGCCGATATGGCATACGACTATTCAACCGACACAATGTATGCTGTCAGCGGCGATCTTCTCTGCACAGTAAATCTTTCGGACGGTTCGCTTACCGAGGTCGGTTTCGTCGGCCCCGATGCAATGCTTGCTCTCGCCTGCTCCACCGACGGACAGCTTTACGGTATCGGTGACGACTGCAATCTTTATGCAATCGAAAAAACCGAGGGCATGGGCGAAGTATGCGGCTTTACGGGCGTCATTGCGGACGGACTTCAATCCATGGCATGGGATCACAATACCGACACGCTCTATTGGGCAAGCTGTGCAACCACTCCCCACCTTTTTACCTATTATACAACCATGGGCAATCTCTGTGAGCTGAATACCATCGACGGAACCGCAACCGTTATCGGCAACATTTACGGCAGCAAGATGCAGGTCACCTGCCTGTACACCGTTCCCGATTTCTACGATGCGCCCGAGTTCCCGCTCACGGATATGCACCTCAGCCTTGACACTTCATACATGGTACCCGGACAGACCGCACAGCTTTCCGCATATATGGAACCCGCAAATGCAGAGCGCGGAGTCACATGGGCAACGTCAAACTCCAACATAGTCCGCGTTGACAATTGCGGCAAAATGACCGCAGTTGCAACCGGAACGGCACTTGTAACCGCCCAAAGCATCGACGGCAGCAAGATAAAAACCTGCACGGTGAACGTTGTTTCGAGCACGGACGGACTGACCCTTGATGATGCAGTCAACGGAACGGGTTCGAACTATACTTATAACAATGCAGCAAATTACCCCTTTGAAACAGAGATTCGCGACGGCAGGCTCTGCGCTGCTTCAACGATGACCGTTCAGGGTGAAGCACTGCTTCAAGTTGACCTCGGCACTCTTACCGCAGGCAGCGTTGTGCGTTTTGATTGGAAGACGGACACACGTTATATGTTCCACGGTTGGATACTTTGGTTCAATAACGACTACGTTGCAAACCTCACAGGTTCAACCGGCTGGCTCACATACGAATATGTCATTCCCGTAACGGGGCAATATGTCATCACATGGAATCTTCATAAGGACAACTCCCCCGTTGACGGCTCAAATATGAGCTGGGTCGATAACCTTGTTGTTGAAAGCCAAAGCACTTCACCGGTGGAAGGTGTCAACGTTACCCCCGAAACTGCCGAGATGTACACCGGCGGACAGCTTGCGCTGAATGCAGAGGTTTACCCCTCAAATGTTGCCGATGCAAGCGTTTCCTGGAGCAGCAGCAATGAATCGGTTGCAACCGTCAATTCGAACGGCGTTGTTACCGCCGTTGCACCCGGCACCGCCGATATCATTGCAGCAACGACCGAAGGCGGCTTTACCGACAGCTGTTCCCTTACGGTCGTTGATTCCGCCGTTATTGATGCGCCAATCAGCGATGCACTTAACGTTTCGGGCGGTTCACTCGTTTTCTCGAACGATACCGCTCATCCATGGGCGGTTGACAGCGAAACTTTTGCGGGCAGGACGGCTGCAAAATCAACTATCAACGGCATGGCGGGAACTTCAACAGGCATCAGGCTCAATGCCGGAACACTTCATGCAGGCGACAGGCTCAGTTTTGACTGGCTGGCAAGCAGCGAGGGCGGCACTTGGGACTATGCGGCATTCATTGCCAACGGAAATGTTGAAGCAACGACGGGCGGCACCGACAACGATTGGGCGAACTTCATCTATACGGTGCCCGCAGACGGTGAATACATCTTTGAATGGACATATCAAAAGGACGGATCACGCGATCAGGGCGATGACTGCGTTTATGTTGACGAGGTGTGCATTCTTCCGGCTGTCGGCGTTTTGGGCGATGTTGACGGAGACGGAACCGTTACAATATCCGATGCTCTCATGATAATGCGCAATGCCATGCAGCTGCTTGAGTTCACTCCCGCACAGGCCGCAGCTGCGGACATGAACGGTGACGGACTTATCACCGTTGAAGATGCACTCACCGCACTCCGCGCGGCCATTACCGTGCGTTAACGAGTGCTTCCTCTCGCACTATACGGAGCAGCAGAGTTCGGAAAATTCCGTTAAACTGTATACCCGCGAAAAAATGCCGAAAATTTAAGCCTTTTTCGCAATGCGCAAATTGTTCGGAATGTTCCCGGGCAAAAGAAGCGGATGCACCAAAACGATGCACCCGCTTTTTTATGTATGTGTTTAATCAATTGTGCGGCTTTTTGTGTTCAGTGCCCAATGCTGCGTTTAAGCTTCATAATCATTATCCTGAGCAGCTTTCCGGGAAGGATCTGCCACAGAAGCGCACCTGCGGCAATCGCAAACAGCGTGAAAAATCTTATCTTGCCGTGGTCGCAATAAAGCAGTGCGCCCGCCGTAATGCCGATTGCAATTGCACCGAAAAGCGTATCCGCCGCCGCTGTCACAAATCGATTTCCCCTTATCCTTACCAATCTGAATAAATCATAAATGATGCCTGCTGCCAATCCGCACCAAAGACAGCACAAAAAAACAGGTATCTGGTTCAGGGTGTTCTGCATCCTGCACGTTTTACCTCCTTTCGCTTTCAGCCGTTTCGACATAAACTGCCCGCGGCTGTCGCGGGTTTATCTGAACATTCTTGAAAAAAACGAACCGCGCTGAACGGGAACATCATCATATTCAAAGGCAATAATTTGTCCTTCTATGATAACCTGTCCTTCATCAAGGTTCAGCTTCGTAATATGGAGTTCGGTTCCTTCCACTGTAAGTCCTCCGCCCTCCGTCATAAGCACAACCATGCTTTCGTTGAAACTGCCGACATCCTTAACTCCTGTGATGCTTGCAAGCTCCCTGTTCTCAATATGCACGGAATGCGTGCGCAGCCTGAGCGTGCTCCCTTCGATACACGGTCTGTCATTCATTTTGTTTCTCCTCTCTCTTCTATATGTTTTTTACTGCCGAAACTGCGGCTTATCTGCCGACAGGCTTCGGAACAACACCGACAACTCAAGCTTTCCTTTTCGGAATACACTGAACTGTTCATTGTTTTCTCGGGAAATCCGTAACCGGTCTCCCCCTTGTGTCCTTTACACTGTATGCATGCCTGCACGGCATTATGCTGACATCGATGACTCGGCCGAAGTCTTTTCGATATTAAGTAAACGTGTAGTTTTATAGCAAATAATCGATGTTTTATGTCAGTTTTCAATTCCGGTTATATCATTTACGATGCGCGCATAGGTGTTATAAAGAGCATTTATGCTGCAATTTTATCAGTCTGTCCGCACTGTGACGGCGTTGATTTGCCGCTGCCGGTGCATATTTAAAAATATATTTTCGCTTTTTGAGTTTTTTTGTGGGGAAAAAAGCAAAAACTTGTATCAAACGGCAAGATAACCCGCTCGGAACGGAAAAATTGCTCTTGACGAAAATGCATTTCGGGAGTATGATATGGATGCGAGATATTGGTATGCTGAATTGAAAACAGATTGAATTCTTAGCTCCGTTTTTCACTTTCGTCAGAGCTATCGGAATATGTCATACCATTGATATAAAAAGACTAAACTTTGTGTGAGGTAATACTATGACCAGAGAGCAGCTGCTCGAAAAAAGCTTGGAAAGCTTGCGCGAAATTGCAAAGGCTCAGGGCGTTAAATCTATTACTAAATATCGAAAAGCAGAACTTGTTGAGATTATTATGAACGGCGGCATTGTCGCCAGAAACCAGCCGATTTTCGGTGCTTACAGTCAACTCAGTCAAATGCCTGATCCCATTGCCGCCGCAAGAGCGAAGCAAGCTGCCAAAGCTGCAAAGGATGCAGGAACTCCCCCCGTTGTTTCCGAAACCTCGCAGCCCGCTGCCGGCACACAGCCCGCTGCCGCACCCTCGGAACCGCAGCCCGCTGCCGCCGCTGCAAAAACAGTGTCGGAACAAATACCCGCTCCGACCCAAATACCCGCTCCGACCTTTGAAATGCCCAAGCCTTCCGCAGCTCCGCAGTTCCAGCCTGCCGCGCCGAAGCCCGCTCAGGGAACTGTTTCCGCACCGGCTCAAATGGCCGCTTCAATCCCGATGCAGCCTCACTCCGCACCCGCACAGGAAAACCCGCGTTCGGGCTTTACACTCGGATACAACAGCTCACGTCAGCAGAGTTACGGCAGTCAGCCTTATTCAAAAGGCTATGATCGCAGTGCTTATTCCTCTGCGCGTGACAGCCGCAGTTACAGCCGCAGCGGGCAAAACTACCCCGCAGGCAATAATTCAGGCAGCTATCGTCAGCCCAGAAACGAGCAGTATTCCTCCAACGATTCAAGCTATCGTCAGCAGCGCGGAAATGATTCTTTCCGCCAGCAGCCGCAGGATCCTTATCAGCAGCAAACCCTTTTCCCGCAGCAGGATTTTTATGCTCAGCAGGGTTATACTGCCCAACCCCAGAGCGGTTTCCAGCCCACTTATCCGCAGCAGGACAGTGCCTATCGTCAGCCTGCGGCAGGGTATACCAATCCCGTCATGCCCGGTGCGAATTATCCTGCAAGGCAGGAGGGTTACTACAACGCCGAATACGGAACGAGCAACCCTGCCGTTCCCGAAATGATCGAAGCCGGTGAATGCGATGATGCCGAGGGCATCCTTGAAATTATGTCCGATGGATACGGCTTTCTCAGGCGCGACAACTACCTTCCCGGAACGAACGATGTTTATGTTTCAAACTCCCAAATCCGCCGTTTCCGCCTCCGCACCGGCGATCTTGTAACGGGCAAAACGCGCCAGACAAGAGAGAACAATCGCTATGTTGCTCTTATGTACATCACGGCAATCAACGGCATCAGTCCCGAAGAAGCCGCGCTGCGCAAGCCTTTTGAGGATCTCGTTCCTATCTTCCCGAACGAGCGCTTCACCCTTGAAACACCCGGTAACAGCCAAAAGGCGCTTGCAATTCGGCTTATCGACCTGATCTCCCCCATCGGCAAAGGTCAGAGAGGCCTTATTGTTTCTCAACCCAAGGCAGGAAAAACCACCCTGCTTAAGTCCATTGCAAACGGTATTGCTCAAAACTATCCCGATGTTCATCTTATTGTTCTCTTAATCGATGAACGTCCCGAGGAAGTTACCGATATGCAGCGCTCAATTAAGGGCGAAGTTGTTTATTCAACTTTTGACGAACTTCCCGAGCATCACACCCGCGTTGCCGAAATGGTTATGGAACGTTCCATGCGTCTTGTTGAAATGGGCAAGGATGTTGTCGTTCTTATGGACTCCATCACAAGGCTTGCCCGTGCCTATAACCTGACCATCAATTCCACCGGCAAAACCCTGTCCGGCGGAATGGATCCCGGTGCGCTGCATAAACCCAAGCGTTTCTTCGGTGCTGCACGCAACATTGAAGACGGCGGAAGTCTCACGGTTATTGCAACCGCACTTGTTGAAACCGGATCCCGCATGGACGATATGGTCTATGAAGAGTTTAAAGGCACAGGAAACATGGAGATTCATCTGGATCGCAAGCTTTCCGAAAAGCGCATCTTCCCTGCCGTTGACATATATAAGTCCGGCACAAGACGCGAGGAGCTGCTTCTCACGGATGATGAGCTTGACTGCGTCACCCGTATGCGCAGGATGCTCTCCGGCGGAAATACAGCAGAAGTTACGGAACAGGTTATCAACATGCTTGAAAAAGCACCGACCAATGCCGAATTCTGCACGCTCTTCAAAAACTACACTGCGATGTATGAAAAGGATGGCTACATGTCAGCGGGAAGAACGCCGCTCAGACGGTGAGCAATCACGGTGAGCAATCATTGAATTAACACAGCATTATGCACAAGCCCTCGCCGCGGCATTCGGCGAGGGCTTGATTGAAACAAAAAACAGTACGAATAAAGCCTTCTGCCGATCGGCAAAAGGCTTTTGGCTCCCCCTGTTGGACTCGAACCAACGACACTGCGGTTAACAGCCGCATGCTCTACCGACTGAGCTAAGGAGGAATATTGAATTTGAACATCAGTTCCTTCGAACAAGATGTATTATACACCCATTGGACGTATTATGCAATACCCTTTTGCAAATATAACATCGTGCTCATTGTTGCACGGGCTCAATATAATATTTGTATTTGTTTGGAGCATAAGTCTGTGTTTATGCATCAACCGCCGCCTGTATTCCCGTTTGAATTTCCGGCAATCTCCATGAAGGTCATCATCGCTTCCCAAACCGCTGCTGTCAAAGCAGCGAAACAGGCACAGGCATTGCAATGCAGTCAATGCCTGCTCTTTGCCGGAAAAGAGCAGGTTTGCAAACGGCAGCAAGAACAGCAAGCAGCCGGTAATCCTGTTTGCGATGGTGTGTCTCATAATAAACCATCTCAGCGCGACGAATCCCGCAGCAACGCTGCAAGCACAAATTGTGATAACAGCAGCAATCACTCAAATAACCCAATTGTCGAATTGCAGCTTCGGCAGAACATTAGCTGCGTATGATGCCGCAAAGCATAAATCCGATATGCTGTCAAGCATTGCACCCATTTCACTCTCTGTATACAATTTGCATGTCATCGATCATATCGTACAATCCGCAGTATGCATACACAATACAGAGCTGCACTGTTCCGTACTTAATCGGAAGCAATGCAGCCTATACAGCAATCCGCGTCAAAGTGACAATATTTGCCGCATTGTCATGCAGCGTCTTATTTCTGCACTTCATACCCCGCTCCGTCCACGGATTAAAATGAAATAAAAAAACAGCATTTCAACATGAAATGCTGTTTTGTGGCTCCCCCTGTTGGACTCGAACCAACGACACTGCGGTTAACAGCCGCATGCTCTACCGACTGAGCTAAGGAGGAATATTCTTTTCTCAACAGCTGCTATTATACCTCCAAGCAATTTAAAATGCAAGGGTTTTTGATAATATATTTATTTTCCGCGCACTTTGATTATTTGCTCAAAGGAGTACTCCGCATACTCATAGATAATCAGATCCAGCTCCTTTCGCACATTGTCGGGCAGTTTAACTCTTCCCATTTGCGGCAGCGGCAGCAGAATCATGCGGCGCAGCGCTTCAGCCGAAAGCGCGCTGATCACGCGGCAGCCGACACCGCAATAATCGCAAAGGGTCCCTCCCTGTACTTTCGAAAAAGCAACCTCCTTCTGCTTTCGCAAATCTTTTCCGCAGCGCACGCAATGCGTCAGGACGGGCTTATAGCCGGCAAGGCAGAGCATTTTTGCCGTGGAACAGAGTTCAATATCTATCGGATTGTTGTCTCCGTATGCAAGAAAGCTCAGTGCATGGTAGCACAAAGGAAAAAGTTCCGCGCCGCCATGATTATACGCAATAATTTCCGCAAAACGAAGAATCTGGTTTGCTGAAACAAGCCTTTCGTAGTCCTCCCTTATCGGATAAAACGATTCCTTAATTGCTGTTGACGAAGCGTACAATATTCCGCCGCGTTCATACACAACAAACTCACCGTAGCAGCACTGCTCTGAAACTGCGTCAGCTGTAACGGAGCTTTTTTTTCGGCAGTTGCGCACGGTAACAGCGACAGCACCGCGTTCCTGCGTGAGGACGGTCAGTATGCGGTCGTTGTCGCGATAATTCGCATATCTCAGTACTATTCCGTTCAGTGTTTCAAATGCCATATTGAATTCATACCGCCGTATCGCGCTGCTCCGCACACCTTACCGACACCGGTAAGCACGTTTGAAAGCCCATGTGTTTTTTTTCGTTTTTCGGGAACACTAAGCTCACTTCGATAAGGCAGCTCGAAGTATTCCCGAATCTGTTACCGCAACGAAAAGGAGGACATGATGAACCATTCAGTCACAGAAAGCGGCACCGCGGACAATCAGGAACCGCTCTTTTCCGAAACATTTCGCAAAAAAAGCGACAGGGCTCCAAGCAGCGAAAAAGCACAAAAATCTCTTTGGGCCGATTTTGCCGCAACGGGAAATGTTGAAGCTTATCTCAGGTACCGCCGCGCCTTCGGGCAGCGCAATGATGAATAATCGGCGATTATTGCAAAATCGGCACCGCTCTTCCGCCAAATGTCGTCCGTCGCTTAAAAATCGGGAGTAAAGCCGAATTCTTTCAACGCGGAAGCACTGTTGCGCCAGTCGGGACGAACCTTTACCCAAAGCTGAAGGTTCACCTTTGTTCCGAAAAGCCATTCTATATCACGCCGCGCTTCCGAACCGATGCGTTTGAGCATTCTCCCGCCGTGTCCGATTATGATGCCTTTGTGTGTTTCGCGCTCGCAATAAATGGTTGCAAAAACATCGTGTATCCCGTCTTCACGGAGCTTGATTTTGTCAATGCCTATGCCTATGCCGTGCGGTATCTCATCCCGCAGCAGTTTCAATGCGTTTTCACGTATCATTTCGCCGCAGATCGCCCACATAGGCTGATCCGTCACCATATCATCAGGATAATACTGCGGGCCTTCGGTCAGGTACTTGCAAAGAATCGCTTCAAGTTTATCCACATTTCGGCCCGTCTCCGCGCTTATTGCAACAATATCTTTTATGTAAGGTTCTTTTTCAAGCCGTTCGCGAATCTCGTCGATATCTCCGAGACTCACAAGGTCGCTTTTGTTAATTGCGGCAACCACAGCTGTTTTTCCGCATCGTTCGCCGAGCCGGGACAGCAGCAATTCATCCTTTTCGCGTATGCCTACGGAAGCGTCAAGCATTAAAAGTATCGCTTCAACCTCGTTCACGGCATCAAATGCGACTTTCAGCATGTATTCGCCCAAACGATTTTTCGGCGCCGTCACTCCGGGAGTGTCAAGAAAAATTATCTGGTAATCCTTTCTTGACACAATGCCCGTTATCCTGTTGCGCGTTGTTTGCGCTCTGTCGGAAACAATGCTGATTTTTTGTCCGACCATGCGGTTCATCAATGTTGATTTTCCGACATTCGGAGAACCGATTATCGTCACGAATCCGGATCTGTATGCTGATTTATTCTGTGTTTGTGTCATTGTTTACTCCATATCTTTTTTTGAGAACGCAAAGGGCAGAAGTTCGCCGAGGGAAAGAATTCTGTATTTGCCTTCCCTGTTTATGCAAATAACAGGCATTTCCGCATCACAGAACTCCGCAAGCACCTGCCTGCATACCCCGCACGGGGCCGTAAAATTTTCGCTGTCCGAAGCAACGGCAATTGCTGAAAACTGACGTTCCCCCTCGTAAACCGCTTTAAATACCGCCGTCCGTTCCGCACAGTTTGTGGGCGTATAACCGGCGTTTTCTATATTGCAGCCGCAATACAGCGTTCCGTTTTTTGACATCAGGCAAGCCCCGACGCGAAAATGCGAATAAGGCACATATGCGCGTTCGCGCGCCCTAAGTGCAAGTTCAACGAGCTGATCAATCTTTTGTTCCGTCAGTTCAAAACCATTCATATTTACTCCGTGCATCCATCAATTTGCTTTGCAATTGCGGACATTATTCTCCGCTGATGTTCAAGCATAACCGTTTCATCCTCCGGCCGCATATGATCGAAGCCCAAAAGATGCAGCACTCCGTGAACGGTAAGGAACATCAGTTCGCGCTCCGTTGAATGCCCAAGAGCTGCGCCCTGTTCCGCAGCGCGCGGAACCGAAATCATAATATCGCCCAGGAAATCATCCGGAATGCTGAGTATTTCATCACCTTCATCCGCAGGGAAACTCAAAACATCCGTCGCCCTGTCAACATCGCGATATTCACGGTTGTAAACATGAATCGTTTCATCGTCTGTCAAAACGATCGAAACGCCGCGCCCGGCCGCACCCTCAATCGCAAGAGCGGAAAGCGCGGCCCTCTGCACCGCATCGATTTCCGACTGTGCCGCATCAAAATTCATGGTTTCAATGCTCACCGCAGAGGATTTAACGTTCCGTTCGGTTCGGTCTTCACCGTTCTTTTTTATTGTGTCTTCATACTTGCTGTTCACTTGTTTTTTCCTCTAAAGGCGGATATTCCACCCTTTCATGATACTGAGCCGAAAGAGTTTTTAAGAAACTCTGCTCGATTTTTTTGATATCTTTTGCCGTAAGCGGTGATTCGCTGAGCTGCCCGTCCTCACGCAGCCAAAGGCCGTTTATCACTTCGTGAACTTTATCCGCAATCATCTCATGAGTCGGATTTTTCATCGAGCGCACAGCCGCCTCGCAGCAATCGGCAAGCATTATTATCGCGCTTTCCTTGGTCGAAGGTTTGTTTGCTTTGTAGCGGTAAACAGCGGCATCAACCTCCTCGGGCGAACCCGCATCATTCACTGCCTTGTTATAGAAAAAGCGTACTATTGAATCACCATGATGCTGCGCAACAATTTCAATCACGTCGGACGGGAATTTATGCTTTTTGAGCAAGGTCACTCCGTCACTTTGGTGAGAAATTATCCGGCGTGCACTCTCCTCCGGCGGAAGTTCATCGTGAATGTTATAGTCACGCTGATTTTCTATAAAATGTGCGGGGCTTGTGAGTTTACCGACATCATGGTAATACGCTGCAACCTTGCATAAAAGTGAGTTCGCATCCACCTCATCCGCCGCCGATTCCGCAAGTGCCGCAACAAGAATGGAATGATGATATGTCCCCGGTGCTTCAAACATCAGCCGCTTTAATAACGGGTTGTTATTGTTCAAAAGGTCATTGAGTCTCGTTTCGGTTGTTACATCAAAAATGCTTTCGCACACAGGCATCAGCCCGACTGCAAGCACGCCGCACAACGCAGAGCTTGCAAGCAGGCCGCAGGCGTCAAGAAGCACATCGGTAATACGGACACCGAAGAAGGCTTGTACACAGATAAGGATAATACCTGAAACAATCCCGCCGATGACGCCGGAAATAATCGGCGAAGTTCTTCCTTTGTTGATTTTCAGTGCAATCACCGCAGCAAAACCGCCGGCGGAAACAGCAGCAAGCATTGACAACGGCTTATATGCAAGAGCAGCATCGGGCAAACAGGCAAACAGAGCTGCATATACTGCCAGCATGGCTGTGCATGCGTACGCACAATGTCTTCCGACAAGCAATGCGGCAAGAATAATCCCGAGGAATGCCGCTGTAAAAGCATATCCGACGCAGGTCGCAAACGCACTCAGCACAGTTGAAACAAGAAGAAGAATTACTGTTATCAACAGCTGCTTGAGATTTTTCGTTATACGGTTTCTTTCCGCAAACAAAAGCAAGCCGAATCCCGCCGTTGTTGCAAGTGAAGCAACTCCGCAAATCAATGCGCACATCACATACCCGCCGTGGGGAATTCCCGCTTTTGCGCCCGCATCCGCAAGACGCAGATAAAAGGCGAAATACTCTGCAATTGCCGTGCAAGCAAGCACGATAAACGCGCTTCGCGGGGTGACGGCCCTTTTTGTTCCGCCCGCCCCGCCGGCATCTCCGCTGCGTTTTTTGGCTTGTCTCTGCATTTTATCCTCCTGTTGCTTTTATCTGATTATAAAAATCGGAGAAAATCCCGACCGTTCTCTTCCGCCGTGCATTGCCTTGAAGCAAAGTTTTCGCAAAGCTTTTCAGCGTTTTGCCGGTCTGAAACCGTCATCCCGTTCGCTTCGCGAACCGGAGCGGCTGTGCTCTCCGTCGTTGACTTGTTCTCCGTCACGAACGGCAGCAGCGCGCTCCGCCGCACGTTCTGCGGCACGTTCCGCCGCTTTTTCATATGCACGAACAATGCGCTGAACCATTTCATGACGAACAACATCCCGCGCAGTGAGATAAACGATGCTCAAACCTTCAACGTCATTCAAAACGCGAAGTGCGTGAATAAGTCCGCTTGTTTTTTCCCGCGGGAGATCTATCTGAGTAATGTCACCCGTCACAACGACACGCGAACCCTCGCCAAAGCGCGTAAGGAACATTTTCATCTGTTCAACGGTGCAGTTCTGTGCTTCATCCAAAATAATATACGCATCATTCAGCGTACGTCCGCGCATGTATGCAAGCGGGGCAACCTCGATCACCCCGCGCTCAGATAAAATGCGGAAGTTTTCCGAACCGAGAAAATCATAAAGCGCATCGTAGAGCGGTCGCAGGTAAGGGTCAACTTTGTTTTGCAGATCTCCCGGCAGGAATCCGAGCTTCTCCCCCGCTTCCACCGCAGGCCTTGTGAGGATGATTCGGCTGACTTCCTTGTTTTTGTATGCAAGCACGGCCATTGCAACCGCAAGATATGTTTTGCCCGTGCCCGCAGGACCCACTCCGAAAACGACTGTGTTGTGTTTCAGTGCGTTTATGTAACGCTTCTGCCCCAGTGTTTTGCACTTTATCTGCTTGCCCTTGCTTGTGAATGCAATAACATCATCCGCAAGCTCAAGAATCAGCTCCGAATTGCCTTCCCGCGCAAGGTCAATTGCGTATCGTATGCGCCCTCTGTCAATACTCTCACCGCGTTTAATTAGCGAAAGCAGTTTTTCAACTACATTGCGCGCAATATCCACTGCACTCTGCTTTCCGCTGATATTGATCTTTTCGGAATCGGCAGCGATGTTCGTGCCGGTTTCGGCTTCGATTATTTTGAGATTTTCGTCAAAGACGCCGAACAGTTTTATTATCTCGTCCATGGACTCAATCTCCGTAAATTCGGTCACGGTTGGTTCATCAACAACTGCCTTGCCGTTGAGCATATTGCCTGCATCGGCAGTGCTTTCCGTATCCGTCAATTCGTTTATTTCGTATCTTTTCTCAGTCGACATATGTTCTTTTCCTTTATTTTGCATATCCTGTTTTTTATGATTACAACCTCGGTCGGACTTTTTGCTTAAAAGCCGCGGAATAAACACACTTTCGCATCGGTCGTATCGTTTAAAGCAATTTCAAACTTTCCGCTTCGCGCCTTGTTGATTTTCAATCAGTAATACTGAATGTATCCGATGTTTTCAATCGTTTGAACATTCAAAACGGCAATAAGCGTTCCGTCCGCTTGCTGTATGAAATCGGTTGATTTTGCAATTATTCTTGCATCCTTCGGAATCGATGATTTCATTTCGGCGTCAAGCTTCGCGTTCGCTGCTGCTGTCATCTCATCGTATGTAAGATTTTTTTCCGCAACAACAAGCTCATGCGCCCTGCCTTTGTAAACACGGACAGGCAGAAGCCCTGCATCCAATGTTTCGCAGGATTCAAGCGTAATTTCAAATTCATCATAGAGCACGCGGGATTCCCGAGTAATTTTCTTTCCTTTAAATAGGGTCGGAAAACTTATTTGCGTGTATTCGCAGCTGTTCCCGCTTTGGCAAAGTTTGGGAGCTGTTTTTCCGATTTCAACAGAAAACCGATAAGCAACCTGACCCGTTATTGTTCCGCGGGAATGCACAAGTACGCGCTCCGACGAACCTTCCGGGGTTATATCCCCATCAATCAAAAGCTGTCCCCGCCGAACAGCTGCGCCCTTCCTGACGGCAGCATTGCCTTTGTTTGCAACTATGCTGAGGATTACGCAGTCCTTGTCCGCATATATGCCGCAAGGTTCCGTGTTTTCTTCCGTCGAGGCAACGGAATTGTATTCACTGACGTTGATTTTCAGCACAACGCCGCAAATACCCGCATCCGCAAAGCTCAACGTCGGCAGTGCATTCAGAAGCGAATCGGCAACGCGCTCAGCATTCAACTTGGCTGACGGCATTCCTATGCGTACTCCGCAATCCGCAACCACCGAAAGAATTTCGGACGGTTCCAACGCATCACATCCGGAAATATCAATCAGCAGCACTCGGTGCGACAATATGCACATGGCTGCAAAGCCGATAATCAACACTGCAATCAGCATGAAACGCGATTTAAGTGCTCTCAGCAGCACAGGCAGCCCGCGCTGTTCAAGAACGCACGCTTCCCCGCCGTGCAATTCCGTCAACTCAACAAGCGGCATGCAGTTGCCTGTCTCCGTGACGGCTGTTATCGTGCTTTTATTTTCGCGCTCGATATTGTGCAGAGATATGCCCTCCGCCAGCAAAAGATTAACCATTTTTTCCGGGCGCATGCACCTCATCCTTATTTTAACATATCCCCGAGTAAATTTCCACAAAAACATATATCTGTCCGCCGCTCCGATTTCCTTCTATTTTTCTTTGCAGAATGATGTATTCGAATCATTTTCCGTGCCCGCCGACCACGGTCTTCAGCGTGAGCTTTCATATTCGACCGCAGCTATTTCGCCCGTGCATACAACGGTCTGCTTATCCGCGCAGCAGATTCTGAGTTCGGTTCCGGCAATGCTCAGTATTCCGAGTGCGGTATGCAGCCGAACCTTTGAATCCGAAAATTCCAGCACGCCGCGGTGATTCTCTATTTCCGCAGTATTTCTTCCGAATATGCGTATGCACGGCACGTTGTCAAGCGTACCCTCCGGCAGATCAAGCTTCGTCAGCAAAGCACCCGTTGCCTTGCTCATGCGATATTTTTTGCATTCTGTTTCGTTCCTCATGCAATAATAATATGAGCAGACCCGTGCATTATATGTTGTTCTGCATAATTCGGCTGCGCAAAGTAATCATATATCATGCGTGTGCATAACAATTTGGCTTTGCAAAGGAGCTTTGAATTTATTGTTTCCATGAAAACAGCGCCCCCGAATCGACAGCGGATTCAACGCTGTTTTTTATCGAAACCCGTTGCCCCCAAACGGAAAATGTTGTAAAATAGAGCTGCGGTTAGCCCATGCTTACACATCATGCCTTGCATCGGGCAATCCGCAATTATGCTTACAGGAGGTTTTCTTTCTATGATAAAGGAATATTCAATCAGCGGAATGAGCTGCGCCGCCTGCTCCGCCTCGGTTGAACGCGCCGTTCGCCGCATTTCCGGAGTTGACGCTGCAAGCGTCAATCTTTCAACAGAAAAGCTTTTTGTACGAAGTGCAAGTGACCTTTCCGATGAAATTTTTGCCGCCGTGCAAAAAGTCGGTTTCGGCATCGCTCCGGTCGTTTCGGCGAAGAAGCAATCCGCTATCGATGCCGAGCGGCGTCGGCTTGATATCAAAAAAAGGCGCAGCAACCTTATCCTTGCCGCAGTGTTTGCAATTCCGCTCTTTTATATTTCAATGGGGCACATGGTAGGGCTTCCTGTCCCCGCGTTCATCACCGAACCGCGGGCTTTCGCCGTTACGCAGATGATTCTGCTGCTGCCCGTGCTTTTTGCCGGCAGAGCATTCTATGTGCGCGGAATCAAGGCGATATTCGGACTGCACCCGAATATGGATTCGCTTATTGCCGTCGGCACAATTGCATCAATTGCCTATTCCGTTTACTCAACCGTACTGATATTCAAAGGACAGCACCATATGATGCATGAAGGGCTGTATTTCGAATCCGCCGGCGTTATTATCACTCTCGTCATGTTGGGCAAATACCTCGAGCAGCGTGCAAAATCCCGCACGGGCGATGCCATTGCAAAGCTCATCGGGCTTGCACCGGACACCGCATGTGTTGTTGCAAAAGACGGAAGCGAAAAGCAAGTTGACGTTGATGAGCTTGTTGTGGGTGAGATCATCCGCGTTCGCCCCGGTGAGCGCATCCCCGTTGACGGCGAAGTAATCGACGGCACAACAAGTGTCGATGAATCCATGCTCAGCGGCGAAAGCATTCCCGTCGATAAACAGCCCGGGGACGAGGTCATCGGCGGCAGCGTCAATCTCAGCGGCAGTTTCACATACAAAACGCGCCGTGTCGGCGATGATACCGTTCTTTCCGGCATGGTTCGCATGGTTGAGCAGGCGCAGGGCAGTAAAGCTCCCATTGCCGGGCTTGCAGACAAAATCAGCGGCATATTTGTGCCCGCTGTCGGCGCAATTGCACTCGTAAGCGCAGTCATTTGGCTGCTTGCAGGGCAAAGCTTCGGCATTGCGCTTAAGATTTTCGTTTCGGTGCTTGTTATCGCCTGCCCCTGCGCACTCGGGCTTGCAACTCCGACGGCTATCATGGTCGGCATTGGGCGCGGCGCATCACTCGGCATTTTTATCAAAAACGGCGAAGCTCTTGAACATGCCTGCAAAATTGACACGATTATTCTTGATAAAACAGGCACAATCACAGAGGGGCGCCCGGTTGTTGAAAAAGTTATTCCTCACGGCATTGACGAAAAAGAGTTTCTGCACCTTTTTGCATGCGGTGAGGCCTCCAGCGAACACCCGCTTGCGCGGGCAGTCACGGACTATGCTTCTGAAAAAAGTATTCCGTTCTCCGCACCGAAGGAATTCGAAGCCCTTGCGGGACGCGGTGGGAAAGCGATTGTTGACGGCAAAAGCATTCTTATCGGGAACGAACGACTTTTTTCCGAAACGGAAATCGAATACGATAAAGCCGCACTCGACGAGCTTACTTTGTCCGGCTGCACACCGCTGATGCTTGCCGTTGACGGCATGTACCGTGGAATAATCGGCGTTGCGGATGCAATAAAGCCTTCCTCCGCAAAAGCGGTCCGGACACTTAAAGCACACGGCATCGATGTTTGGCTCGTCACCGGAGACAATGCGCACACGGCCGAAAGCGTTGCAAAGCAAGTCGGCATAGAGCACGTGAAGAGCGGCTGTCTCCCCTCCGACAAAAACGACTGCATTGCAGAACTTCAAAAACAAGGGCACCTTGTTGCAATGGTCGGAGACGGCATAAATGACGCTGCCGCACTCGCGCTCTCCGACGTCGGCATTGCAATCGGCACCGGCACGGACGTTGCTGCCGCAAGTGCGGATATTGTGCTTGCAAAAGGTGAACTCACCGGAATCAGCGATGCACTTCTGCTCTCCCGCACAACGCTCAGAATCATTAAGGAAAACCTTTTCTGGGCATTCGCTTACAATTGCCTCGGCATTCCCGTTGCGGCGGGTTTGCTGTATGCATTCGGCGGACCGCTGCTTAACCCCATGCTTGCTGCACTTGCAATGAGCCTCAGCTCCGTTACGGTGCTTACAAATGCATTGCGGCTGAAACGGGCGAAACTGAAGTAGTTTTTTCTCCGTTTTCGCCGAATGCGCAGGCAACACAATAATATTGTGTTTTCGGTATAAAATTGGTATAATATGCTTGGAACAAAATCATGGAGGTTACGGCTTGATAAACAAGAGCATTTCAGAGGCCGTTCTTGAGGCTGCACTCAGGACGGGCGGGGATTTTTCTGAACTTTACATGCAGGATACCGAATTCAACACGGTAAAAATGGTTGACGGAGCAGTTGACAATGCAAGCTATGAGCGCAAAGCCGGCGCAGGCGTGCGTGTCCTCAAAGGCACGCGCAGTGCATATGCATACACTGCGAACACAAGCGAAAGCGCTTTAATTGCAGCTGCAAAGGCGGCGGCATCCGCACTTAACGAAGCAAAGGAATTCGAAGCTAAATCCGTCTGCGTTGAACGCATCGGTGGATACGAGCAAAAAATACCTTTTTCAACCATAAAAAATGCAGATAGAATCGCGCTTTTGCGCAGCGGCACAGCAGCAGCAAAGGCCCATTCAAACGAAGTCACTCAGGTTGTTGCGGCGTATATGGATTGCGATCATCGCATTGCGGTCTGCAACAGCGATGGCGTTTATGCCGAGGATCGCCGGCCGCGAACAAGGCTGATGATTCAATCGGTTGCAATGGCAAACGGCGAAGCGCAAACAGGTTATGAAGGCCCCGGGCTTGGAAAAGGATTCGAAGCTTATCAGCAAATCGACCCGGAAACCGTCGGCAAAGAAGCTTCACGTATTGCGGTAACAATGCTTCACGCACCCGAATGCCCGGCAGGAATGGTTCCCGTTGTTATCGACGGGGGCTTTGGCGGTGTTATTCTTCATGAAGCTTGCGTGCATGGGCTTGAAGCCACCAGCGTCGGCCGCGGGAATTCTGTTTTCTGCAACAAACTCGGTCAAAAAATCGCAAGCGATATCGTGACGGCGGTTGACGACGGGACGATGCCCGGGGAATGGGGCAGCATGTGCTTTGACGACGAGGGACATCCCGCTCAGCGCAACGTTCTTATTGAAAACGGAGTCCTCAAGAGCTACCTTGTTGACATACTCGGTTCACGCCTTATGAACCACCCTGTCACCGGCAGCGGCAGGCGACAGGATTATACATATGCACCCACTTCCCGCATGACCAACACTTTCTTCGCCGAAGGCAATGACGATGAAGAGGCCATGCTTGCAACCATGGGCGACGGTTTGTTCGCCGCAAAGATGGGCGGCGGCTCCGTGAACCCGCTCACCGGTGAATTCAATTTCGCCGTTCTTGAAGGTTACTGGGTTAAAAACGGCAAGATTCTTTGCCCTGTCCGCGGTGCAACGCTCATTGGCAAGGGCGCGGACGTTCTTATGAAAATCGACCGCATCGGCAGAAGGATGTGGATGGGTCAGGGCATGTGCGGCTCATCATCCGGCAGCGTTCCGACAAATGTCGGCCAGCCGCGCATTCGCGTAAGTGAAATCACTGTCGGCGGCAAAGGAGGCGCGCTGTAATGACTTTTGAATCCTTTAAAGAAGCCTGCTTTAAGGCGGCACTTGAAAAAGGCTGTGAAGCCGCTGAAGTTTTCTTCCGTGAAGATGAGTCCTTTTCGGTTAATGTGCTGAATTCCGAAATCAGCAAATACACCTCCGCACACGCTTGCGGACTCAATCTGCGTGTCGTTTTCGGCGGCAAAACGGGTTATGCCTACACCGAAGTTTTCGACAACGCCGATGCTCTTGTTGAAAGTGCAATCGACAATGCCCGTGTTATTGAAAACAATGACGAAAACCCCATGCAGAGCAAATGCGAGTATCCGACAATAAATCAAAAGCAGAACCCTGTTGCGGACATGAGCGAAAGCAAAAAAATCGAGCTTGCATTGAGACTTGAACGCGATACTCTCGATTTTGACGACCGAGTAAACCGTGTTGCTTACTGTGCGGTTGAAACGGGTGTTGAGACCACGCGCATCCATAACACGTACGGACTTTGTGCCGATAAGGAAAACAAATACTCCGTTGCTGTCATTGAACCGATTTTGCGCATCGGTGAAGATGAGCGCGAAAGTTTTGCTTTCAAATTCGGCTCAGGCATGTTGGATTGCGGGGACATTATCAAAGAGAGTGTCGACAATGCACTGATGCAGTTCCATGCTTCTGCCGTTGATTCCGGTGAATATCGGGTCCTTCTGCGCAGCGATGCAGCAACGGATCTGCTTTCCGCTTTTTCGGGCATGTTCTCCGCAGACAGCGTTCAAAAGGGACTTTCCCTGTTGAAAGACAAGCTCGGCGAGCGCATAGCAAATCCCTGCATTTCAATCATTGACGACCCGTTCGAGGAGGATAATCCCCGCGCATTCGATGCCGAAGGAACACCTTCCGTAAAAACCGTTGTTGTTGAAGACGGCATACTTAAGAGCTTTCTTCACAATCTTAAAACCGCACGAAAGGCGGGTGTTGCCTCCACCTCCAACGCCGGACGCGCCGGTGTCGCCTCTCCGGTCGGAGTTTCTCCCAGCAACTTTTTCATTGCAAAAGGCGAAAAGAGCTATGATACGCTTGTTTCCGAACTTGACAGCGGAATTGTCGTTACCGAACTCGGCGGCCTTCACAGCGGACTCGATCCCGTCAGCGGCGATTTTTCGTTGATTGCAAAAGGACTGCTTGTTGAACAGGGCAGCGTCATCCGTTCCGTTGACCAGATTACCTGTGCCGGCAATTTTCTTTCGCTTATGAATTCCGTTATCGCCGCAGGCAGCGACCTGCGTTTCGGCTTTCCCGGCGGCGGCAGAGTCGGCTCTCCGAGTCTCCTTGTTGAAAAGCTTATGATTTCAGGTAAATAATCGACTCTTCGTTTGATTGTATTTAAATGCCCCGAACCCGTATAAATGCGGGAACGGGGCTGTTTAAATTGGCGCTATACCAAATATGGGGATCAAGAGTTGAGGCAAAACTCCCCGAATTGATGAAGAATACGGCGTAGAAAAACCAAACTCATCAAAGAGGATCGTTATACCTCAACAAGATTATACCGCAAGACTGCCTGGCATGTAAGTCGTGAACGTGCCCGCCACCGTTTTCCGGCAATGGCTGCATCCCACTCGTTTCTGATGATGCTTTTCGGAGCAGAGTTTTCGGAAACCGCTTCTGTCTGCATTCGAAGCGGATCACCTGCATTGAAACCATATGCACGATTGTTTTGCCGGTCAGCTCGTTTGAAAAAACAATGAAAATATGGTTAATCGGTCTACCATTCTATTTATGAATATGTTATAATAACAATATCGAACAAAGACAGTTTCTGCCGAAAAAGAGCACAAAATGTTTTGCGATCGCGAAGGAGTATTCTTTATGCGGCAAATCAATTGATGCGGTTGATTCGGCCGCGAGCGCGAACGCGAGCCTGCGGACTGAAAAGTTTTTTAAATCTCATGCTATGAGGTTTCGACAGGGTAATTTTGTGCCGAATATCGGAAACACGGAAGTATTGCATCGGTGTATTGCATCGGTGTGAATGCAGTTCCTGCTCAGCTTAATGTTTCTGCTGTTCGATGTGCCGTGAAACTCGTAACGTGAATCAAAACACCGAGAATATGTACCGATGTGAAATATTTGATGTGGATTTCGCGTTTTTAATGCATTATCTGCGAGGAGGAAGAATTAATGGTGAAGATAAAGATTAAGAGCAACCCGTATCATAAAAGGACGGAATTCAAGACATGGGATGATGCTTTGGATGAGTGGATAAGTATTGATGTTACTACATGTCCCAACAGCCCTCTGCTAAAAAATGACTTTGCGGTTGGTTTCTTCCCGTTTAAGGTCAAACAAATTGTTGATGCAATTATCGGCGCATATTATGCAGGTTCTGAAAAGGTTGAGATTGTGTTCGAGGGGACCGACGACGAATATCATGAGCTTGAATCTGTTTGCAGCGACAATGAATACTCGGATAGAGCGAAACTGAGCAGATCTCCGATATGTCTTGAAAATGCCCGTGATATCCTCCATGACGTTATTGATGTTTTCAAAGAACTCGCTCCCCTTGTTTCCGAAAGCGTTTCAGACAAAAGCAAAATTCAGAGAGAACTTGATAAATTCTCCGATGCATCCAATGACATTATACCAATTTGCGTAATAGGCAATTACAGCTCCGGAAAGTCCACTTTTATTAACGCATTGGTAGGATATGAACTGCTGCCGAGCAGCGATGAACCAACCACGGCTAAGATTTATAAAATTGCGCAATCGGATCAGAGTGACAGAGCAGTGGTAAAATTCGAATTTGACGGCAGGAGTGTTCGAATCCGATTCTCTGCAGAGAGCTATAAATTCCTTACTGACAGTCACGACAATCCGCTGGCAGAAGATTTGAACAGCGTTTTGAGTGAAATTGAGCGTGAGAGCATTCCGTTAAAGCTGCATCGCGTTCTAAGTGTTATAAATGCATATGCCAACCGGACAGCAGGAGAAGAAATTTCCGATCTGATCGAAATTGATGCTCCGTTTGATGATGACGGAAATTGGGACATTAAGAAGAGGTTTGTGATTTTCGATACTCCCGGATCGAACTCCGCATCAAACCTGAATCATTACCATGTGTTAAAAAAAGCGATGGAGGATTTGTCGAACGGCTTGCCGATTTTTGTTTCGGAATTTAATACTCTGGACAGCACCGATAACGATAAACTGTATCAGGCAATTAACAATATGAAGGAGCTTGATAATCGCTTTACCATGATTGTTGTAAACAAGGCTGATGCTGCATCGCTCAAAAAGGACGGTTTTAACGAAGATGATCAGGATCGTATTCTGAGTCTTGCAATACCGAGACAAATGTATGCAGGCGGTTTGTATTTTGTGTCATCCATCATGGGTTTGGGAGCAAAGAACGACCAGAGATTTATTGATGATCACAATGCAGAGATTTTTGAGGATCAGTACAACAAATACTCCAATCCGTCATCTCGCTTCTATAAACAGTTGTATCGTTACAACATTATGCCTGAGCAAATCAAACGCCGCTATAATGAACGCTGCGCCGAAAATAAAAACCTGGTGTATGCAAACAGTGGGTTGTACAGTGTTGAGCAGGCTGTCAGTTCATTTGCAGACGTTTTTTCGCCTTACAATAAGTGCCAGCAATCCCGGCTGTTTTTAGACCGTGTTATTCGAATCACATCGGAAGAAATTGCCGCTGCAACCAGAAAGCGTGAAGAATACCGCGAGCGCGTTCATGTAAATCTTGAAAAAGAAAAACAAGCTTTAATCGCTGAAATTCAACAGCAAAGTCAGGAAATTAAAGCAGAGTTTTTGCAAAACTATGCGGGGCACATGGCTCAGTATGTTGATGAAGTCAATGTTGCGGTTGATGCGGCGACACTAAAGGAGAAGGAAGAAGAATTTCTTCGCATAAATGCAGATTCAAAAGCTGTGGAGGAACGCAAAAATAAGTTGCGTGACTCCAGGAGATCCCTTGGGGCCAACTTCCTTAAATATTTTTCAAACATGCCTAAGGAAGGAGTCTTTCCGTCCATTAAAAAAGCCGGAAAGCGCGTTTTCGAGGATGCGAAAGCTATTCGTGACAATGAAGCAGAATTGCGTGAAACCCGTAAAGAAGTTGACCGCATTTCCTCCGATGAACTTATGAATGCCGTGAAGGATTTATTTACAGACTATGTCACACAGGCGCAAACGCTTCTTGAGGAGCAGTCCCGCGCATATTGGGAAAACAGAACATCCTGCTTCAAAGATGCAATGGCAAAAATCGTGACGCAATCCTCGGCACTGAACGAGAAAGAGCGCAGTGAGCTTGCAGGCATTATCATTCAGTATCAGGCATTGGCTTTCGAGAATCATGCGGAATCGATTTTCGAGAAAGCGGCGTTCGTTTACAAATTTTTCGGCGACACAAACCGCATTAATATCGACAAGCTGACCAAACGTTTCAACAGCGAGCTGCGGTTGATGGTTCAGCAAATCTATAACTCATTTGAAAGCAGCCATGCAAACAGCTTTGACGAATGGATGAACAATTTGCTCGATACTGTAATCGAGAATATTGTTGAATTCAGTCCGCAGCTTTATAACCAAGCCGAAATAATAAGAGAAGAAACGGAACGAATTGCGGAACTTGAATCAAGAAAGCTGAAACTTCGGGAGTACTCGGAGCAAATTCGAAGAATGATGGACTGGAAAGAATATTGATTCGTTCAAAGTTAACTAAGACTATTTTCACAGAAAGCGAGATTGAATAATGAATGCGAAAAGTTTACTTTCCAGAGCCGGCGGCAAAGTGGCCGATGGTATTTCAAGGCTGTCTTCATTGAGCCCGGAACAGCTGCAAAAGGTTCAACAGCAAAGAGATGCGTATCTCTCTCAAATGCCGGACCCGACGGACAGCAGCGCAGAGGAGTTGACAGAACGGCTTCTTGCGGCAAACAGCATTGAAATTTATAAATCGTATCTTACTCAGCTCAATAAACTGTATGTTCCGATTGAGAGGGAGTTTGAATACGGTACAAGTTTTGATACGGCGCGGAACATTCGTTTTTTTAATATAACCAAGTGGGTGACCGACAAAAACGAAAACAGCATCGAGAAACTTATAAATGTTTACCAAGTTTTATCCAACGATAAGTGCAATATTTCTTTGGTCTTTCACCGAACATACGAATCAACTCATGTGTATTTGGCTGTTACCAACACGCAGAATGCAGATAACAACGTTGACTCCGAAAATTACAGGGCTCGTTTGGCAGATGCGATCCGCGGCAATTTTCCGGGTTCAGAATGGTCTGATAAGGTTGGCATTGGGGTTTTGCCCTGCCTTCGGAATGATATTCCGTATTCCGTTGCAATTGCTTCCAACGTGCCTGCGGAAAAGTCAGAAAAGTTTATCAGTCAAACAATAGAAAAATTGCTTGACGGCATCGTTCCGGACAAGCGTGCCAAAGAATACATCATTATCTTGCTTGCAACACCTGTTCACGATGTTGACAACAGAAAGCTCAAACTTTCCGAAATGTATTCGGGGCTTGCTCCCTACGCATCGTGGACAACGAATTTTACATACACCGAACAGAATTCCGCCGGTTCTTCCGCTACGGTAGGCATAAATATCGGTGCAAGCGCAGGCATTCAGAACGGACAGAATCAAGCAACAACCAATACAAACGGTGTCACGGACTCAACCGGCGGGACGGAAACCGATTCCACAAACAACGGTGTCACAGATACAACCGGGCAAACAGTTACGGACTCAACCGGAGAATCCGTGACAGATTCAACGGGAAGTTCCGTTACGGACACAACCGGCACCGCCGAAACAAGCAGCAGCACTCACACTCAGGGAACAAATTCCTCGCAAACGGATACAGTCGGAGACTCCGAAACACTCGGAGGTTCAGCAAGTGTTGGTTTTAGCGGAACCCGCGTAACGGCGAACTACAGTCAGGCATTGCAAAGCAGCACGGCAAGCCAAATCGGAACGAGTGCATCGGATGCGGTGACGCAGGGAATATCGGACTCCGTATCAAAGAGCATATCGGAATCCGCAGGTAAGGCAATTGCAAAATCCGCAGGCACGGCAATTTCCGCCCTGACCAACCAAGCAGTGAACTCGTCCGTCGGCCATGCTGTTGCAAAAACGCTCGGACGGGCCATCAGCAACTCGTTGTCAAGAACCGCAGGTGCGTTCCGAAGTGTCAATTTCGGTGCTAATTTCGGTGCCAATTTTGCTCGCAGCTCAACAGTTACCGCAACGATAGGCAAGAGTGAAGGCATCACTCAGAGCTTTATGAATTACAATATTAAACATGCGCTTGAGCTCCTTGAGTCTCAAATGAAGAGATTGGAACTCAGCACTGCTTTGGGTATGTGGGACTTTGCGGCTTATGTTCTCAGTGAAGATGAAAATACGGCAAACAATGTTGCACATTCTTATATTGCGCTGACACAAGGTGAAGAATCCTATATGTCGCAGTCCGCAATTAACCTATGGCGCGGCGATATGGGTGAAACCAGTGATGACGCCCGGGAGATTTGCAATTACCTTCGTGAACTGCGACACCCTTTGTTTGGGTTAAGTCCCAACATTGTGCATAAGGACCCGACTTTCAATGTGTATCCGCCAATTGTAACCGCAACAACCGGTCTTTCGGGCAAAGAATTGGCATACTCCCTTAACTTCCCCCGAAAGTCCGTTGCCGGGCTTCCGGTTATTGAGTGCGCCGAATTCGGCAGAAACATCGTTTCTTACGACTCGGCACCAACCGTAAAAACCGAGCTTGACATCGGTAAAATTTTTCATATGAATCATATTGAAAAAACCGATGTTCGACTGGCGAAGAGCTCTCTTGCATCGCATACTTTTATTACCGGCAGTACCGGTTCCGGCAAGAGCAACACTGTTTATCAGCTTCTTAACGAAGCTTTGAATCAGAATGTCAAGTTCATGGTTGTTGAACCTGCAAAAGGCGAGTATAAGCATGTTTTCGGAACGCAGGATGATGTGTATGTGTACGGAACCAATCCGGCAGTCAGTCCGCTGCTGAGAATCAATCCGTTCAGTTTCCCTCAGGGCATACATATTTTGGAACATCTGGACAGATTGGTTGAGATTTTTAATGTTTGCTGGCCGATGTATGCAGCCATGCCCGCCGTATTGAAAAGCGCCGTTGAGAAGTCGTATGCGGACTGCGGTTGGAATCTTACCCTTTCCCAAAATCGATACAAAGAAATGCTGTATCCGTCTTTTGCGGATGTTGCAAGAAATATCAGAGAGATTATTGATTCAAGCGAGTATGACGCAGAGAACAAAGGTGCTTATAAGGGTTCACTGCTGACAAGATTACAATCGCTTACAAACGGCATTAACGGCATGATTTTTACCTGTGATGATATTTCAGACAGGGATCTGTTTGACAGAAATGTGATCATTGATTTGAGCAGGGTTGGTTCGTCCGAAACAAAGTCGCTTATTATGGGAATGCTTGTATTAAAGCTTCAGGAATATCGCATGGCAGGCGCAGTGGGGATGAATTCGGAATTGAATCATATAACGGTTCTTGAAGAAGCCCATAACCTGCTGAAACGTACGTCAACCGAGATTTCTTCCGAAAGTGCCAATCTGATGGGTAAGAGCGTTGAAATGCTTGCCAACGCCATAGCGGAAATGCGTACTTACGGAGAGGGTTTCATCATTGCGGATCAAGCTCCGGGGTTGCTTGACCTTTCCGTAATTCGAAATACGAATACCAAGATTATAATGCGTCTTCCGGATCGCAGCGATCGTGAGCTTGTGGGCGGAGCAGCAAACTTGAACGATGATCAAATTGTTGAGTTGGCAAAACTGCCGTGCGGTGTTGCGGCAATTTATCAGAATGAGTGGATACAGCCCGTTCTGTGCAAAGTAAACAAATTCGAAATGCCGCAGGAAATGTATTCTTATTCGCCCGATAATGAAGGGCCGCAGGCGGATTACGATGGTAGTATGGCTGCAGAGTCGCTGCTCGACTGCATTATGAACAGGGAGATATTTCAACAAAAAAATCGTAAAGATCTTATAAAGTTGAAATTCATGATTATTAAGTCAAAACTGGATATAAACGTGAAGCGAGATTTCATCGAATATATATCTTCTTCTGAAGAGAATGCGTTCGGATCACTGAGACATCTGGTCTATGATTTTTTCGCCGCCGGAGAAGCTATCAAAGCTTCCGAGCATTGCTCCGAAATAATGGACTGGGTTCATTCCGTGGTGTCCGGTTTGAAACCGCTAATCACGAATTATTCGAGTGAGCAAATTGATTTGGTATTATCAATGATTCTCTATGAGCAATCGTTGCGGGATTCAGCGTATCAGAACATTTTTTGCCGTTTCACAGAGATTTACAGCAAAGAAGGGAGAGTGTTTTAATGCTTGAGATTAACAGGTCCTCCGAATTGACAGAAATGAAGAAACCAACTGCGGACGGTTTTAAATGCATTGAGCCTCAAAGCAAAATGACATCACACGAGGCGCAAAAGTATTGGGACAGCAAGTTCGATAAAGAAAACAACCCAGTCAAGTATGGCGGCGGAAGCTATGAAGACGTAAAAAATTACTCTCAGGAAAACAAACATGATAATGTGGAAGCGCACCATATGCCGGCCGATGCAAGTTCTACTTTGGATCGCACGGAAGGACCTTGCATCGAAATGAAAAAAGAGGACCATCGCAAGACAGCCAGTTGCGGAAACTCCATAGAGGCGCGAGAGTATAGAGCGAAACAAAAGGAGCTGATAGATAAAGGTGATTTCAGAGGAGCAATTCAAATGGATATCGATGATATCAGAGGGAAATTCGGCGATAAATACGATGCACAAATTAAGGAAATGCTTGAATACGTAGACAAGTTGGAACAAGGAGGCAAAATTTAATGAAAAAACTCGAAATACAATTAACCGAATCCGTTAACGGAGTTGCGTTTGGAACAGATCGCACTGTTGTAAGACATGCGTTCGGTAATGATTATGCCGAATTTAAAAAAAGCAGCTCCAGCAAGAATACAACTGATGACTACGGCTGTTTTCAATTGTTTTACTCTGCTGAAAATGCCTTAGAGGCAATTGAAATCTGTTCAGATACGCTTGTAATTGTAAACGGAAAAGAACTCACGCTGAAGTGTCCGGAGATAATCGAATGGATTCAATCGGTAGATCCGACTGCGGAAAAAGAAAGCGATGGAATTATATCAAAAAAAATGAGTATCGGCTTATATGCTCCTTGCAACGAGTTTGAAACGCTCCTGTTTGGCAAAAAAGACTATTATTGTTAAAAACGTAACGGTCAACATCGAGCCGCTGATGCGCATGCGCAAGGCGGTGTTCAAGAACGGCCACGCGAAGATTGTCTACGTGATGAACGGGTGGAACCGCTTCAAGGCGTCCCGCGACTTCATGGAGTGGTTCGAGGGTCTGGCTGGCGACCAGACGGTGGCCATGCTGCCCCAGTCCGAGGCGTTCGTTCAGGCGGGAGCCGCCGGCAAGTCCGTGGTCGAGTTCGACCGACGCGGCAAGGCGGCGAAGGCGACTCTCGCTCTGGTGGGCACGGTGCGCGAGGCTGCGGGGTTCCCGAAGGAATAACCGCAGGTCAGAGGCGTGTTGCGTATGGACAAATGCGTCTCTATGATGTATAATTGTGCAAATATGTAAATGATTAAAGGAGGTCGAGCCATGGCGAATATGTTCGAGAAATACGCTGCCGACCGCGAGGTCGAGCAGAAGAAGATAGAGAAGGCCGTCGTCGCCGACACGACGGCGGACGAGAAGCGCACGACGCTCTCGCTGTCGCTCACCGTGAGCGATAAGAAGGCGCTGAAAATGATGGCTGCGGAGCGCGAGACGACGATTGCCGCAATCATCCATGAGTGGGTGCAGGAGCACGTTCGAAAAGATTAAGAGAGGGGGTGACGAGACATGGAAGATGGCCTTGCTGTTCGTTCATCGGGACTGATAGAGCGCTTGGAGAGAAAATCAGAGGTAATGGGTAAGGACAACCCGTTTTACTGGTATCTCCATTTGAAAGAGCTTGGAAAGCTAGCACAGACGAAGGAGATGGTTGCTGAAGCCGTTAACGGCTTCAGCGTCAACAATCCCGCATATACGATTCTCAAAGTTATTGCGAAAAAGTATCTTACGCGCGAAGTGTGTGAGATTGCGGTGAGCAAGAACGGCTTGAACTTGAAGTACGTGCCCGAACAATATCGGGATATAGCTATGTGTCTGGCAGCTGTACAAAGCGACGGCGGTGCTTTGGGAAAGGTCCCTAAGCAAATATTGCTCGGAGATAAGGGCTATGAGATATGTTTCACCGCTGTACGCAATGACTTAGAGGGACTGGCTCTTTCGTTTGTGCCTAAATGCTACTTGCGTGGAAAAGAGGGAAAGGCTCTTTGCGAGGCGGCTGTGAAGGCGAATGGGTATGCGCTTGAATTTGTTCCGAAACGCTTGATAACAAAAGAGCTTGCCAAGGTGGCTATTGAGGCGCCTTTCCCGGTCAGAGAGCTTCTTTGGCCGGATGGCTCGCGTTCGACTTGGAGTGCTTACTATAGCTATCGCCCGGTATTGTCGCTTGTTCCCGAAAAGTGTATGTCGGAAGAGCTTATCGCCTTATCCGCTCGGCTTTATCCTGAGAGCTTGCGGTACGCGCCTGCTGAATTTGTTTCTCGTGACCTTTGTTTTGAAATAGTTGAGCGAGACCCCATGAATTTGCGATACGTACCCCAACTCGATAAAAAACTGGTGAATTACGCGCTCAAGTCTAATCCGTGGGCGATTTTGGCTATCCCTGCATCTGTGTTGACGACAAAACTTTGTCGTGATGCTTTGCGGAGGGACCCTTCTATTCCCATCGAAAGATTTCCTGAAGACATTCGCAAGAAACTGGAAAAGGAGTTTCGGTCAGACACCTTCATAAAGTATGAGCCGATTACTCTTGAAACGCCTGTCTCTACTGATAAAGGCATGCAGATAGTTTCGGGCACAGAGGAAGCGCATGCCTATGATTTATCTGTCGCTGATGGCTTTGTTGATGTTATTTACTATATAACCGACATCCATCTTGAGCATCAGCTCGTAAAACGGCCTTTCGATATCGTAAAGCTGTCTTTGCCTGAAATACAGCGTCGTATCAATAAAAAGATTACGGAACTTTTAGCATCTGTGCCGAGCACTCATAACACCTTGCTTATTGGCGGCGATGTGGCGGATAGCGTTGAGTTAGAAGCACTTTTTTACGAGCAGCTCGGTTCGTTCGATGGCTGGCAAGGAAAGATTATTTCTGTTCTGGGAAACCACGAGTTATGGGATGGCGACCCGACAGGGCTTAAACCTGCACGACCGATTGATGAAATCGTTACCGATTATCGACAAGCAATGCCTCGTCGAGTAACGCTACTGGAAAATGAACTGCTTATTGTTTACAAGGGGCTTCGTAGCGAGATATTGGATGAGAAGACAATTCTTAACGCAAGTATTGAGGAGCTTGCCGAAGCATGTGCTAACTCAACGTTCCTCGTACTTGGCGGAATAGGATTTTCTGGATTAAATCCTGTCTATAACGCTGAGATGGGGTTATATCGTGCAACAGTTTCGACAGAAGAAGACATCGCGAGGTCAAAGCGTTTTCGGGCTGTGTACGAGAAGGTTCTGGCGAGTGCAGAAAACCTTCGGGTAATCGTGCTAACTCATACGCAGATGGCAGACTGGTCTGATGCCCGATACAACCCTAAGTGGATTTATGTAAGCGGTCACACTCATCAGAACACGTTCTTGCTGCAACGTGATGGTACTGCGGTTTTTTCCGACAATCAGGTCGGTTACCGACCTAAGCCTTGGCGTCTTAACAGCTTTACGATTGATGTTCATAAATACGACCCGTTTAAGGATTTTCCTGACGGTATTCACCTGATTACACGTGAGCAGTATGTTGAGTTTAATCGCTGCCAAGGCATCATGATGCAGGGCATGAAATATCCCGGTGATTTATATGCTCTGAAGCATGATGGGGTCTATATGTTCGTGCTGGAAAGTGCAAGCGGGTTGTGCCTTCTGGAGGGTGGCAGGCTGCATAAGCTCGACTATGATATCGACTACTACTTCGATAATCTTCCCGAGTACGTCCGAAAAGTACGCTGCGCGTTTGCTCCGTATCGGAAAGCCCTTTCTATGATTTCTGACGAGGTAAGCGCAATCGGTGGAACGGGCACAGTTCATGGTTGCATCGTGGATATAGATTGGTTCAATCACGTATACCTGAATCCATTTGACGGAAAGGTAACCCCATACTTTGCCATGAATACGACTGACAAGCTGGTTTTCAATAATATGGAGTCGTTGCTCAAAACATCCCCGTTTCCACCGCAGCTGACCGGCGGTGTCTCTATGTTTACGCGTTATTCGTCTTTGGCTAAAGAAGAAAGACTTCCGATTCTTTCCCGCAATGTGAACAAGAAGTGGGACCTTGCCATGGTTCCACAAGTTGTTTTAGATAAGTCGATGTATGAACCGTCTCGCATTATGCGTTCAATTCAATATATTTTCGACCAGAACGTATTGCGTGTTTGGAATGACGCGGTTCTCTCGATTGAAGATAAGGACGAGTTCGGAGCGCTGACCGGCACGAACAGATTGATTGGTCCGTGATAATAGCAATAGCAAGCCCGTCGCTCTTTTGGGCGGCGGGCTTTATAATTAAATGCGTATTTACGCAATTCATCATATAGGAGGAACTAACGTGAAAGCCTATAAGCAGAAATTACGGGAGGGGGTGAGCCTATGGCATGTAAGAAAAAATTCGCGCCGAACGACAACAACCTTGCGATAGCGTACTATCGCTTCTCGTCCCACTCGCAGAACGACGCAAGCATCGACTAGCAACGCGAGCTTGCCCACGAATGGGCGGATGCGCACGGCTTCAAAATCGTGCAGGAGTATGAGGACGCGGCAATATCCGGCACCACGGACGCACGACCGGGGTGCCAGCAGATGCTGTCGGAAGTCGCAAAAATCCGTCCTCATACCCTCATCATGTGGAAGACCGACCGTCTGGGACGCGACAAATACGTTCTGGCGATGGCGAAGAAGAAAATCCGCAACGCGGGATGCGAGATTCACCTGCTCGCCGAGAATATCCCGACGGAGGGACCCGAAGGCGTCCTCATCGAGGGATTGATGGAGGCCATGGCGGAGTATTACAGCCGCCAGCTGTCGCAGAACATCCAGCGCGGCATGGACTACAACGCGCAGCACGCCCTGTATAACGGCCACAAGCTGTTCGGCTATGACGTGGACAGGTCCACGAAGAAGTACATCCCAGACCCGAACACAGCGCCGTTCGTGCAGTGGGCGTTCAGGGAATACGCATCGGGCAAGCCGCTGAAGACCATTGCCGAGGAGATGAACGCGCAGGGCCTGCGCACGCCGAGGAACGCGGAGTTCGGCGTGAAGATGCTGAACAAGATGCTCAAGAACCGCGCCTATATCGGCGAGTATCACCACGGCGACATCGTGGTCGAGAGCGGAATGCCCGTCCTTGTCGACAAGGCGACTTTCGACAGGGCGCAAAGGCGGTTCACCGAGAACAAGCGCAAGGGTTCCCAGCGGGCGCACGGCATGGACGAGAACGAGGCTCCGCGCTATTGGCTTACGGGCAAGCTCTATTGCGGTGAGTGCGGGAGCACCATGCAGGGCGTGTCAGGTACGAGCAAGACCGGGCGGACGTATTACTACTACTATTGCTCCGCCCAGCGTAGGAAAGAGTGCCACCTGCACAAGGCCCGCAAGCAGGACTTGGAGGACATGGTGCTGTTCGCCCTGCACAACATCGTTGACGACGAGGAGAACGTGACGGCGCTCGCTCTGGATGCGGCGGAGTATTACGAGAAGAACCACAACGACACCGCGTATCTCGAAGCGCTGGAAGCGAAGCGCAAGGAAGTGGAGAAAAGCCTTGCGAACCTCGTGAAGGTCATCGAGAAGGGCGTGGTCAGCGATACGGTTATGCTGCGCCAATGCTCCTGCGAAGCACAAGAAGCGCATCAAGTGAGTCAACGCATCTGTCTCCGTTAAAGTCCATAATAAGCTCATTGCCATCGGTTTCCAACCCGAGTGCATATCTCATAATCAGCAAAGCATCATATGTTGTGATTTCACCGTCATGGTTCACATCGCCGATCATCCAATAGCACGCCGTAATGGTTCGGTCTTCCGTAACATTGGTGGGATCGCCGTCCCAGCGGTCAAAGATATAGCCGGCGTGTTCGGGCGCATCGGGAAGTATCGCATCATGTCCATGTGCGATATAAAGAATAGCAATGGGGTCTCCGTTCGAGCCGTCAACCACGGTAACTTCATACACGTTGATCGTGCATGCTGCGTCAACAACCAGATCTTCGGCAGGCATTGTTTCGGGAACACTCCATCCCGAGAATGTGTATCCTTCGGGTACATCATACGCGGGAGTTATAATTGCTGCACCGTATTCATATGTTTGGATGCTGTACCCTTTGCCGTTGACCGTATAGGTTATCGTGTAGGTATTAACGCTCCAAACAGCAGTGACGGTTATATTTGCAGCAGGAAGAACACCGTCTTCGGGCATTCCGTCCCAAGCGTCAAAGGTATAACCGAGCTTTTCCGGATTTTCAGGAACAGTGATAGCATCACCTTCATATCCCGTAAACGTGAAATACGTCTCACCATCGACCATGAAGGATACCGTATACTTTCCATCTTCAACGAGTGTCGCATCAAGCACGATGTTCTCCGCCGGCATGGTGGCGGGGGTTTCACTTAGATAAAGATACCACACCATTCCCACGCTGACTTTTGCTCAACCGATA